>Ga0310691_10000368_pt1 | contig 88428 bp, 77 predicted proteins | sample 176DNAGHGlowgp2_FD_203887 | JGI IMG/M metagenome (GOLD analysis project Ga0310691, IMG submission 203887) | Sheep rumen microbial communities from Palmerston North, Manawatu-Wanganui, New Zealand - 1766 DNA GHGlow gp2 (v2) (version 2) | ecosystem: Host-associated > Mammals > Digestive system >...
CAAATGCTGTCAAGCAAGCCAAGCGTGCAGGAGTAAGCACAGAAGGTAGTACGATTGATATTCTCGAAAGGATAAATCACGCAAATGCTGTCAAGCAAGCCAAGCGTGCAGGAGTAAGCACAGAAGGCAGTACGATTGATATTCTCGAAAGGATAAATCACGCAAATGCTGTCAAGCAAGCCAAGCGTGCAGGAGTAAGCACAGAAGGTAGTACGATTGATATTCTCGAAAGGATAAATCACGCAAATGCTGTCAAGCAAGCCAAGCGTGCAGGAGTAAGCACAGAAGGTAGTACGATTGACATCCTCGAAAGGATAACTCGTAAACAACTAGAAAATTACTAAAACGATATAAATTTCATGATAGTACCATCAATGAAATATAAGGAAATTTATGACGAATTAGATAAGGACAAGTTTAAGATAAAACTGAGAATAGAAAAGATTTATCCTAAAGTTGTCAAGGAATTTAAGAGGTCGAGGTCATTTCCTGCTATGCACATTGATGAGTATAAAATACCTGCGACAAATAATCAATACGTTATATTCTATTATGCAGAAAATGCTAGCAAAATAGAGGAACTTTATTATACCTATTTTGGCGTAGTGTATAGTGATAACCAACGTTTTGTATTGTTTCCAATGGAGATTAGGTATCAACATACTCCTAAATGTGACTTTGTTAATATGCCACAGGTGCATGTTTTTACGAGCCATTTTTTGCAGCGATATAATGAGCGTTATCTACATAATGACAACTTAACTGCAAATCAAGTAGCAGGCATGTATCTCCTGAGAAATAGGGATGTTATTACTGTATCCATGAATGAGGAGATAAACAAAAATTTTAAAGAATATGGTGAAAGCAATAAACATGGCGTTCGTGTTCATGATGGATTCTGTTTTACAAAAGCCGCTCTTCAATATAAACCAAGTGAAGATGGAGTCCGCGAACATGATGAGCTATATGCTATGATGTATCTGTACACTACATTTGTAAGTGAAAGAGAGTTGACGGATGGACAAAAAGATGCTATAGATAAGGAGCATCTTGAATTATTGAAGTATTGTATGGGAAAAGATAGATAAAGTTGTTATGGATATACAAAATGTGAGATATGGCTATTGTCTTGATGAAAACGATAATCTTGTTTGCATAGATAGCGTAACTAAAGAGAATAGATATTCTCATGAATTTAGATGTTTGCAATGCGGACAGAAAATGATTCCTAAAATAGGCCCTAAAAGGGTTCGTCATTTTGCTCATTCAGCCGATGTCGATTGTAATGGTGAATCATATCTACACAAACTTGCGAAGCGAAGAATAAGAGAGAAGTTTCTCTCGTCAGAGAATTTCTCGATAATCTTTAATAGGCCTGCACCATGTTGTGAAAAGGAACATTGTATCTACGCAGTCCCAGAGAATGAAGAAATATATTTAGGCCACTCTTGTTCTATCAATGTAGATATTCCTATGGACCTTAAAATATGGAATGGTTACAAGTTGTTTGACAAATGCGAAGAGGAAGTTGCGATAGGTAATTTTAGAGCAGATTTATTGCTAAGCAATTCAAATAACCCTACACTTCCACCAGTATTTATCGAGGTGAAAGTAACTCATGAATCTACAGAGGAAAAACTTGCTTCCGAATATCGTATAATTGAAACACGGACGATAAGTAGCGAAAAGGATATAGAGGATATAGTTAGCAACGGATTTGTTGAGGGAATAAATTGCAGTACATATAATTTTAATCCTCCACCTCCAGAACCAGTACCACCTATCGAAGGAAAACCTATAACGAGGTTCGTTTTACGTAGAGGTGGTTTTGCTAAAATATATAGAGATATCGACATGGTCGTTACATGTGACAAAATGAATCAGAAGTGTGATAAGTATTCCATAAAGGAACTTAACTATAAATATGGTGGAGTTGAGATATGGGGGATGAATAATGATGTGAAGAACTTGAGCTCTTATCAAACTTGTCTTTTGTACTTATACAAAAAAGGATATGATATAAAAAACTGCATCTTGTGTAAACACAGAAAATACAATGATTATTACGATAAATTCATCTGTGTTTTGTATAAGACATTAGATTCACCTGCATTCCCCAAGCAAATTCAAGCAAAGACTTGTCCGAGATTTGAGATGTATTCTGAATGGGAGGATATCTCTATTGAAGAACTACAGAAATTGGTGTCAGAAGTACCAGATGATAAAAACAATAACATAATTTGATATTAAAACATGAAACTGGAATATAAATACTACGAGGGTAATCCTTCAAACATTATCTCAACATTGAAACGAAGTATTGGTCAATATCAAAGATATTACAAGTATGTAAAAATCGGCATAACTGCCAATCCTCAACGTAGATGTGCAGAACATGGATATAGGGATACTACGTATTGTTGGGAAAGAATGGTAGTAGTATACGGTACTACTAGCATTAAAAATGCCAATAAAGTGGAGAAAGATTTTATTAATGGAAATAAAAAGATGACAAACATTTGGTGTGGAGAAAGTCCTATGACCCCCAATGCTCGCAAATATTATGCTTATCTGTTATTAGGTAACCATCGACATTATAAATAGTATTTATAACTAAACCAAAATAAAGGTAAATTCATTAAAACGTTTAATTATGGAATTCGAAGATTATAGTAGAGACTTTCGAAAGAAGGTTAATTTGAATTTTGTTTGTAGAGTATTTGATTGTTGCGCAGTCTTAGCATTTGTAGGTGGTATTCTCATAACACTAACTTATGGAATACACAAAGATTACTACTGGGGAAATGAATATGTATTTGAGTGGGGAGCATTACTCGTTGGCTTTGCAGCCTCTTTCCTTCATGCTATGTTTTGGATATTCCTTGCTCGTGTTGGAGATGCAATAAATGACATCCGAAAAAAGTATGTGCCAGATAGTGAAGATGAAGAAGATGATGAATAAACAATCAAGCGCCTCACTCTAAAAAAAGGGTGGGGCGCTGTCATGTTGTCAGGGGAATGTTATATCCTTAGATTATGGTGAATGAATATACTATAAGGTTGGTGTCGTTGGGTTTGTCAGGATTTAATACTACAACGCCGTAATTGCCTGGGGAGATGGGGAAAGTAAAAAGTAATAAGTAAAAAGTAAAAATTAAAAAGTAAAAATTAAAAAGGACTAAGGACAAGGTACAACAAAGATGCCCTGATACTCTCTGTGGAGTATCAGGGCTGATTGTGAGTGAATGAATTATGAAAGGAAAGGAGTGTTACTTGGTTTCAGGAGCTGGAGCAGGAGCCTCGCTCTTTGGTGCAGCCTTCTTGGCTGGTGCCTTCTTAGCTGGTGCCTTCTTAGCGGCTGGCTTCTTGGGCTCTGCCTTCTTGGCTGGTTTGGCTGCTGCCTTCTCAGCTGCTGCATCCTCGTACTTGGCGAGTTTGGCTTGCAGACGCTCTATCTCCTTGTCCTTTGCCTCTATTTCCTTACCCTGGTTGGTGATGGTGGTGAGCATGTTGTCGAGCTCTTCATTGTCTATGCCACCATAGAGGGTGCGAACGCGTGAGATGAAGTCGCCAAGGATGTTCATATAGTTGGTGAAGGCGTCGAACGGTCCGTCGTAGATGCCACGGTCGATGTTCCAGTTGCTTGGCTTGGTGGTCATGAAACGGAAGTTGTTAGATGCCTGCAGGTAGTCCCAGTCCTGAAGCAGACGAGGGTCTTTGGCTATGAGCAGACGGTCGGCAACGGAGTAGAGCTTGTTGAATGCCTCGCGCTGCATCTGGTTGCCGAGCCATACTGAGCAGTCGCGCTCTTCGTCAACCCATGAGAGGGTGTCAGGCACGTCGATGGCGCCCACGCTCTTATACTTATCCATGACCTGTGAAGGGGTGAGGAACTCAAGTCCCTTCTCCTTGGCACATGCTGGGAGAGCCTTGAGGAACTCGAGGATGTTGCTTGACAGAGGCTGTGCTATGCCGAGTGCTGAGAGTTCCATGAAGATGTTAACTACCTGTTCCTGCTCAGGACAAGCGGCTATATTATTAATGTATGTGTCGGCAAAGAGTGGATAGCCCTCCCATGATGTATTGCTGAAGCGCAGGGAGATGTCGTCGGAGAGGTTTACGTCACGAAGCAGGAGCTTGAGGTTTGGTGCCATGTTGCAGTTATAAACATAGTGAGGTGACTTCCAGCCCAGCACGTGCTTGGCTCCCTCAGTGAGCATACCCTTATAGCCGAGTGCTGCCACCTGTGCACCTATCTCATCGGTATAGATGAGTGAGGAGTTGCGCATAACGGTAGGACGCTTGCCGAAGTACTCCTGTATCTTGTCGGACATCTTCTCGATGTCGCGCTTGAAGCTCTCTTCGTTGGCAAGTCCTGCCAGACCGTGAGAGTAGGGCTCGGTGAGGAATTCCACGCAACCTGTCTCGTTGAGTTCCTGGAGTTTCTCGAGCACCTGAGGAGCATGCATCTCGAGCTGCTCCATACCCACGCCAGAGAGTGAGAAAGCTACGCGGAAGTAGTCGCCGTTCTGCTGTATCATCTCCTGCAGTGCGTTGAGGGCAGGCATGTAAGAGTTCTCGGCTATGTAAGAGATGGAACGCTCGTTCTCATAGTCGTCATAGTAATAATGGTCAGTACCGATGTCGAAGAAACGGTAACGCTTGAGATGAATTATCTGGTGTATCTCAAAATATAAGCAAATGGTTTTCATAATTTATTTTATTTTTTGGAGTTAAAGGGAGTTAGAGGGAGTTAGAGGGAGTTAAAGGGACAATACCAAGGACTTTTTATTTTTTTGGAGTTAAAGGGAGTTAGAAGACAATACCAAGGACTAAGTGACTAAGTACAAGGTGACTTTTATTCTTCATTCTTCGAGCGAAGCTCGGAGCCTAATTCCTAATTCCTAATTCCTAATTCTTAATTCTTTTAGTTTGGAATATAGTTGCGGAGGTATTCCTCGTTGTCGAACCATCCCTTGGCGAGGAGCTGGTCGTAGCACTGGCGAATGCGCAAGCCGACTTTCTCCCATGTGATGCCAGCGACCTCCTTGATGCCTTCCTCGGCAAGATAGTCGTGGAAACCCTGGTTGGTGCATACGGAGTAGATGGCATCGGCCATAGCGTGGATGTCCCAGTAGTCAACCTTGAGCACATTGGTGAGTATCTCGCCACAGCCTGACTGCTTGGAGATGATGGACGGACAGCCACACTGCATAGCCTCGAGAGGGGCGATGCCAAACGGCTCAGAGACTGACGGCATGACGAAGACGTCGGAGTTCTTATAGCACTCATAGACCTGCTTGCCACGCTGGAAACCAGGGAAGTGGCACCTGTCGGCGATGCCATACTGAGCAGCCAGTTCAATCATTGCCGCCATCATATCGCCTGAGCCAGCGAAGCAGAAACGGATGTTCTGAGTACGCTGAAGGACGAGCTTGGCAGCCTCGATGAAGTATTCAGGACCTTTCTGCATGGTGATACGTCCGAGGTAGGTAACGACCTTCTCGTTAGGTATCTTGTGGGGCACGATGTCGAGATACTCCTGAGAGAGTGGGTAAACGGCATTATGCATAGCCACACACTTGCGTGGGTCTTGGTGATACTGGTTGATGACCGTCTGACGGGTGAGTTCAGAAACGCACATGATGCAGTCGGCATGGTCCATACCGTTCTTCTCGATAGAATAAACGGTAGGGTTGACCTTGCCACGCGAACGGTCGAAGTCAGTGGCATGAACGTGGATGCAGAGAGGTTTGCCTGAAACCATCTTAGCATGCACACCAGCAGGGAAGGTGAGCCAGTCGTGGGCATGAATAATGTCGAACTGCTCAGAGCGTGCCAGCACGCCAGCGATGATAGAGAAATTGTTAATCTCATCATGCAGATTGCCAGGATAGCCCCCAGCGAAACCCATGCAGCCGAGGTCGTCGAGACCCTGCATGTAGTTGAAATCAGCATAGATGTGATCGCGGAAACGATAGTAGTCTTCAGCGGTATGACCCACAAAGCGGTCCTTGATGTTGTCATACTGCACATCGCGCCAGGCAATAGGCACCTGACTCATGTTAATGATTTTGAGAAATTTCTCCTCGTTGCCTGTTGGCTTAGGCATACAGAATGTGGTTTCCACATCGCCCTGTACCGACAAGCCCTTGGTGATGCCATAGGAGGCTACGGCAAGTCCACCATATATTTTAGGAGGGAACTCCCATCCGAACATTAATACTTTCATAGTGAGAGTTTAGGGTTTAATAGTTATATTCATCAATAAGTTTCATGGTGCGCAGAATCTCAGCCACGTTCATAGAGAACGCCATGGCGCCGCGACCGTGGAAAGGAGGGTTGCCATCGAAGAGCTCGGAGATGGTGCCCATAGCATGATACATCATCTCGTCTTCGAATCCCACCATCTGACGCTGTACGAAGCTCAAGCGCGTGCGCTTGTACACTTTAAGACAAGCCTCCATATAGAAACCACCGAGCCAAGGCCAGGCGGTGCCAGAGTGGTAGGCGAAGTCGCGACGAGTCTGTGCTCCCACATAGTTAGGGTTATAGCCACCACTCTTAGGAGAGAGGGTGCGCAAGCCCTTAGGGGTGAGCAGTTCGCGAGTGCAGAAGTCAAGAACAGCCTTTTGCTGGGCGGTGTCAAGAGGTGAGTGGTCCAGTGCCACAGCAAAAATCTGATTAGGACGAACGTTCCAGTCTTCGATGCCATCCTCGCAATAGTCGAAGAGGTAACCAGCAGGAGTGATAAACTTCTCCTGGAACGACTTCTTGGCGAGCTCGGCACACTTCTCGAGGTGGTCGGCAGTCTTCTTATCCTTTAGTTGAAGTGAGATTTCAGCGCCAAACTTCAAAGCGTTGAACCATAGGGCGTTAAACTCAACCACATAGCCTGTGCGTGGAACCACTGGTTTGCCACCAGCCACGCTGTTCATCCAGGTCATAGGCTGAGCCTGACCCTCGATGTGGAGCAGTCCGTTCTTCATGAGCTGGACGTTGATGTGCCTGCCCTTCTCGATATAGGTAATCATATTGAGAACGAGTTTGCCATACTCCTCAGCAGCCTTCCCGATGCCCCATTTCTTAGCATACTGCTGTATGCACCAAATAGCCCAGAGCATAACGTCAGGCTGCTCAATCTCGTAGATAGCCACGGTGAGCGGTTTGCCCGTCATAAACTCGTTGAGCGCCTTGACGGCAGTCTTCATGCACGAAGCGAAATACTCATCGTCGTCAGTGGCAAGGGTGAGACCAGGCAGAGAGACGAATGTATCGCGCGCACGAGCCTTGAACCAAGGAATGCCAGCGAGAATGTAGCGCTCGTCACCCTGACGATAGTGGAGCTGGAGGGCTGCATTAACGAGAGAGTGATAGAAATTGTCGTGAGGAATGCGGTTAGCCACCTCATCGTTAAACATCTTTTTGAGAGCTGACGGCTTAGCCTTAGAGAGCGAAGCAGCAAAGATGACCTCGTCGCCCTTCTTCATGCTAACATCAAAATAGCCAGGCACATAGAGGTCTTCCACGCACTCATAGCCACGCTCAGCCTCCTTGTAGTATTCCAGTCCCTTATACCAGTTAGGACTGAAGACGAACTCGCTCTTTTTTGATGTCTGCATGTACAGCTCAGGATAGTTGCTGTACATGGTGGTCTTGATGCCATTCTCCACTTCCTGATAGTCGCGCAGAGCCTGATAATTCTCGTGAGTGAGAGCATCGGCACGACGGAAGGCGAGGAACGGACGCAGACGGAGGGTAACGGGCGAGTGTGCATCGTCGATGGTATAGCGAATGAGCACACGGTCGTTGTAGGTTTCGAAGAGTACCTCCTTCTTAAGAATCACACCACCCACGCGATAGATGGTGGTAGGCACCTTGTCGAACTCGAAAGAGCGGATGTACTTATGACCGTTAGGGTTCACAGCACCACCATAATAGAAGTGAAGTCCGAGGTTGAACTCGGCACCATGCTGAATGACCGACGCGTCGAGCGAGGACAGCAGGACATGGTTTTCATCATCAATAGATGGGATAGGAACTACTAACAGGCCATGATATTTACGAGTATTACAGTCAACCACTGTACTACTGGCATAGGCACCTGAACGGCTGGTCTGCAGAACCTCTTTCCTGATAGATTCCTGCAGGTTAGTCATTAGAGCCTTCTCAAACTTTAAATAACTCATAGTGTTTCTTGTATCTAAGGCTTTGTTAGTTATACGTTTTAGGTTTGTGCAACAAAATTACACAAAAAATTCATAATGCCAAAACTTTTTCGCTTTTTTTTGTCTCTCAGGCATTTAAAAGTTAAGATTGCAGAAAAATTTTCACATATCAAGAAAAAATAGTACCTTTGCAAGGTATTTTCGTAATTTACATGCGCAATGAACTTATTGAGAACGATAATATTGCTTGTTTGCCTCACCATAGCATCGAGTGCCGATGCCGTGTTGAAGGAGGATAGTTTAGCCAACACCCTGAGGGTGTTACGCAGCGAACTGACGGAGTATCACGACGACTATTCGCAGAAGCAGACGGTGATGAAGGCAGCAGGTCAGAAGGTGTTTATGACGCTGATGGAGACGATGCAGAGTTCGAACCAGAACGCTCTGATGCTCTATTCGCAGAAGGACGGTTATGTGTTTGACCTGTCATACGCCTGTCATGAGGCAATAGAGCAGTATCATGAGTTTGAGCGCAAGCTGATACCCTTTATGGAATATGTGGAGCAGAGCGATAACGAGGTGGCAAGGTTTGACAGCCTGATAAACTGTCTGAAGACCATGCCCGTGATGATGCTCTCGCCCCAGGCAAAGGTGGACAGAAACGTGTGTCTGGCTCTTGCCGTGAACACCCAGCGCATGGTGCAGGAAGACCACGACCAGCTGAAGGAGTACATAATGTACTACAAGATGACCGAGGCACGACTGAAGAACCTTAACGATTATGCCAACGAGAAATACAGCGAGATACAGAGCAGCATTTTTATAAACGGTGGTGACAATTATTTCGCCATACTGTCGAAGTTTGGTTACTACCTGACGCAGACCAAGGAAAGCATATACGAGAAATATTCGACTAACGCAGCCGTGCGCTCGCAGTGGGACAGCCGATGGATAATCGGACTGTTCATAGTGATACTGTTCTATGGCTTCATAGCCGTGGCGCTGAACCAGCTGATAGTGAGATGGCTGATAACCAAACTGCTGAAGAAAGGCTATGGCTCAGCAGGCATAGCCGAGGTGTTCATGGCAAAGCGCACCATGATAATAATGGCTTCGACGGTGGTTACGTTTGCCATAATATTAGGAGTGGTGAAGGCACTTGCCGACCAGAACTTCATACAGATGGCAGCGGGCTTGCTGGTGCAGTATTCATGGCTGCTGAGTGTGGTGATAATATCGCTATTGCTGAGAACCAAGCCAGAGTTGGCGCTGAGGACCTTCTTTGTGTATCTGCCCCTGCTGGTAAACGGATTCATAGTGATAAGTTTCCGTATCATACTGATACCAAACGCGCTTGTCAACCTCATCTTCCCACCGTTGCTGTTAGTGTGCTGTATATGGCAATGGTATGTGCTGAGAAGATGGAAGAACCATATAGACACGAGCGACAAGGCTTATGCCTACTTCTCGCAATTTGTGTTTGTGGTGTCGCTGGTATGCTCAATGATAGGTTACACCCTGCTGTCGGTACAGATACTGATATGGTGGATAATGCAGCTGACATGCATACTGACCATCACCTGTTTCAGAGACTGGTACAGGGCATACACCGAGCGTAAAGGACTGAAAGACAAACCGATAACCGAGACATGGTACCATGCAGCGATATACTGGGTGCTGTTGCCAGTGTGTGGAGTGCTCTCAGTGGTGCTGAGCCTGTACTGGGCAGCTGATGTGTTTAACCTCAGCGACCTCACGCTGTCGCTCTTCACCAAGAAATTCATAAACACCGAGAACTTCTCGGCAAGTATCTTCAGCATAGCCCAGGTGATAACCCTGTGGTTTGTGTTCAACTATATCAACCACACGGCAAAAGCCATAGCCCAATACTACCTGCAGCGCAGAGACCCAGTGAATGCCGCCCAGCGATTCATGATGCTGAAGAACGTGATGCAGATATTCATCTGGGGTGTGTGGGTGCTGATAACGATGGCTATGTTCCACGTGTCGAACACCTGGCTGGTGGTAGTGTCAGGCGGACTGTCAACAGGTATCGGTTTTGCATCTAAGGACATACTGGAGAACATATACTACGGCATATCACTCATGGCAGGCAGAATAAAGATTGGCGACCTGATAGTGTGTGACGGAGTGAGAGGAACGGTATCGAGCATATCGTATATCTCGACGATGATAAACACCACGGACGGTTCGGTGATAGCATTCCAGAACTCACAGCTCTTCACCAAGAACTATAAGAACATGACGCGCAACCACGGATATGAGTTGCACATACTGGATGTGGGAGTGGCTTACGGCACCAACATAAAACAGGCAAAAGAGGTGATAAAGAACGCCGTGATGCCACTGAAGAATATCAACAAGAAGAAAGGTGTGAACGTGGTGCTCAAGGAACTGGGTGACTCAGCCCTGGTGCTGAAGGTGATAGTGTGGGTGAACGTGTTTACGCAGTATGCTGACGACGGTGTGATACTCGAGGCGATATATGATGCCCTCAACGAGAATAATATCGAGATACCATTCCCACAGACCGATGTGCATATCAGAGACATAAACGCCTCGTTCGCATCAGCCATAGAAGAGGCAAAAAAAGAGGATAAGGCATAGGTGAAAAGAGTATTCGGAATAATATGTGGCATCGGCATGGTGCTGGCTGGTTACGCCCAGTCAGCCGATTCGCTCATAGTGAAGGACCTGAGGGATAGCGGTATAAGATTCTCGCATAACAACAGCGTGGTGCTGTTTACCTCAGGACAGGAGAAATATGACGAGATGTTTGCCACGATAAGACAGGCGAAAAGCAGCATACACTTGGAGTATTTCAATTTTCGTAACGACTCCATAGCCAGTGCGCTCTTTGACATCTTAGCCGAGAAAGCCAAGGAGGGGGTGGAGGTGAGAGCCCTGTATGACGCCTTTGGCAATATGTCGAACAACCGTCCGCTGAAGAACCGTCATGTGGAGAGCATACGTGCGAGAGGAATAGAACTGTATGAGTTTGACCCTATAAGGTTTCCATGGATAAACCATGTGTTCAGTCGTGACCACAGAAAGATAGTGGTGGTGGACGGCAAGGTGGCATTCACAGGAGGCATGAACGTAGCCGACTACTACATACACGGCACAGAGGTGGTGGGCGCCTGGCACGATATGCACTGCAGGATAGACGGCGACGAGGTGAACGAGTTGCAGAAGATATTCCTGAGAGTGTGGAACAAGACGACGGGACAGAACATACACGGAGTGAAATACTATCGTGGAACGCGCTCTATAATAAAAGGTACGGAGGTGGCTGCTGCTGATGCCTATATAGAGGGAGTGAAGAAAGACACTACCGCTACGGCTTATCGCAAGATGGTGGGCATAATAAACAGAGAGCCACACGTGACGAACAAGATAATGAGACGGTTCTACATATCATGCTTCGATAATGCACAAGACAGCATAAAACTCATCAACCCATATATGTCGCTCACGCACTCGGTGAAGAAGGCGATAAAGAGATGCCTGAAACGAGGGGTGAAACTGCAGGTGATGATGTCAGAGAAGAGTGACATACCCATGGAGCCAGATGCATCATTCTATAACCTGCACTGGATGATGAAACGCGGAGCAGAGGTGTATATATACCAGGGTGGTTTTCACCACACCAAGATAATAATGGTGGACGGCAAGGTGTGCACGGTAGGCAGCTGTAACCTCGATGCACGTTCGCTAAACTGGGACCACGAAGAGAATGCCGTGATAGTAGATAAGAACACCACGGGCGAACTCGACAGGTTCTTTGATGAACAGAAGAAATCATGCTTCAGACTGACCCCCCAGAAATGGGATGAGTGGAGAAGTCCGTGGAAGAAATTTTATGGTTGGTTTTCAAAAATGCTGAGTCCATGGCTATAATAGATACACTGGAAGCCTATTGGCAAGACATAGCAAACATACCACAGCTTACGGAACAGGAAGAGAGTAAGCTGGCTGAGAGAATAAAGGCAGGCGACGAGCGTGCCGTGGAGAGACTGGTGACAGCAAACCTGAGATATGTGGTGGCGATGGCGCGCCAGTTGGCCGAGAAAGGCGAGGTGAGCATGAGCGACCTGATAAGCGAGGGTAACATGGCTATGCTCGTGGCAGCCAGGAAATGGGAACCAGAGAAGGAGCCCCACTTTGTGAGGTATGCCAGCTATGGTGTGAGAAAAGCCATGATGGCAGCGATACCACAGCAGGGACCAATGGTGACGATGCCCAAGAACGGGATGACTGACCAGAGACAGATGAAACGGTTCTCGACCGATGCACCAGTGCACCCAGGACAGACCAACACACTGGGCGATATGCTCAAGGCTGGCAAGCCGATGACAGACGACGGGGCAGAGAACAACGAGATGAGCTATGCCATAACACTTGCCTTTGACCAGCTGAACGAGAGAGAACGGAGAATCATGACCCACTATTACGGCATAGGCACGACGGAGCAGATGACGATGGCCGAGATAGGGGAGAAGATGAACCTGAAACGAGAAAGAGTGAGACAGATAAGAAAGACAGCCGAGCGCAAGATGCGACGCATAATGAAGAAATAATGTTATACATACAGATGAGAGATATGAAAAGAATACTTTATATAATAACTGCTGTTGCCCTGTGCATGTCGTTAGGAGTGCAGGCAAAAGGAAAGAAAGAGAAGACAGACAACAGGGGAGCGAAAGCCCTGGTGGTGGTGCCACAGATGTATGCCTACTCAGTAGCTTCTTCGCCTATGGACTCAGTGGTGTATATGACTGACGTGCTGATACTGAAAGGAGCCCAGATGACGAAGAAAACCAAGTTTCTGGTAGGTCGTCAGGACTATTCGTCGCAGTTTAAGAACTTCCTTGCCGAGATAGATCAGCCCAACCGCACGTGTGCCACCATGTATAACGTGAACCACAGAAAGGCATTCAAGGAGTATGAGAAACTGAAGAAGAGCCTGACGAAGAGAGGGTTTACCATCAAGGTGATAGACCAGACGGAGTTTCGCTATATAGTAACCAGTAACAACTAAGGAGTGTTATACACCATAGCAGGACATAAGGTAGAGATAGATTTCGACGCAGAGATGCTGGCGAGACTGTTGCCCTCGTTCCTCCCGTTTCGTGCGGAGAGTGGGGTAGAGGGGAAGTTGCTGTTTCGTCTTACGGTGGATAACGAACTGAAACGCATAGCTGAGGAGGACTGTCGCCTGATACGTGATGTGGATACTGGCAACGGCAAAACGCGAGTAGATAAGCTGAAGGACGGAGGCTACCAGTTTATGGTTCGTGACATATACGACCGTCCCTGTGCCCTGCTCATCACCTCGCCACGATTTGACGACTGCAAGGTGGCACTGCGTGGAGGATTAGGCACACAGCGATTTGCACTCAATAATGCGCTCATGCTCACCTATGCTTTCAGCGCTGCTTATTACGACACTCTGCTGATACATGCCTCGGTGGTTCGCCATAACGGCAAGGCATACGCTTTCACGGCAAAGAGCGGAACAGGCAAGAGCACCCATGTGGCAAACTGGATGAGGTATATAGAGGGGTGTGACATAATGAATGACGACAATCCTATAATAAGGATGATAGACGGCAAACCAGTTCTCTATGGTTCGCCATGGAGCGGTAAGACACCCTGCTACCGTAACATACAGGCACCACTGGGAGGCATAATGCTGATAGAGAGAGACAAGAAGAATTTCGTAAAAGAGATGCAGCCCATCATAGCATTCTCGACGGTGCTCACGGCTTGTTCGGCTATGAAGTGGGATGAGCAGCTATACCAGATGGTGTGCCAGACGAGTTCACGATTCGTAGAAACCACAAAGGTGGCATCTATCCACTGTCTGCCTGACAGAGAGGCGGTGGAGGTGTGCCGAGAATATTTGGAGGAATAAATGCAATTGCCAAACAGCATAATAATTCCAGAAGTGGCTCGCCTCGTGAACGAGGGCAAGAGTGTCACTCTGCCATTGCGCGGATACAGCATGCGACCATATCTGGAAGACCAGCGTGACAAGGGGTTGCTCGTAAAACCAAAGGAGCCCCTGAAGGTGGGTGATGTGATACTGGCCGAGATAGAGCCACAACGGTATGCCCTGCATCGCATAGTGAAGATAGAGGGCGAAGACATCACGATGTATGGCGACGGCAATTTCTCGCCCGAACACATAAAGAGAGCCGATGTGCTCGCCATAGCCACAGGATTCTATCGCAAGGGTAGCAAAAAGCTGGATAGCGTTGACACTATATATTATAAGGTGTACTGGCGCGCTTGGGTGGCACTACGTCCCGTGAGACGCTATCTGCTCATCATGTGGCGATTATACCACTATCCCAAAGAGACAATAAAAACAATAATACATAAGATATGCAAGTAAAATCAGGTTTCAAACTTAATCAGGTATGCGGACAGACATTCCTCGTGCCTATGGGAGAATCAAACATAGATTTCTCAAAACTCATAGCTCTCAACGAGTCGTCGCTGCTGCTGTGGAACAGAATGCAGGAAGGCTCATTCACCACTGACGACCTTGTGAAGGTGTTGCTCGACGAATATGAGGTGGACGAAGCAACAGCACGCAAGGATGTTGAGGCTATAGTGGAGCAGTTTGAGAAAGAAGGGGTGATAGTGAAATAACACCTTATTTATATATATATATAGACAAATAACAATCATATAGACAGATATGTACAGAACAAAAACTTGCGGCGAACTCCGCATAGAGAATGTTGGACAGACCGTTACGCTGGCTGGTTGGGTGCAGGGCGTTCATAATCTTGGTGCCTTGACATTTGTGGACCTTCGTGACCGTTACGGTATCACACAGTTGGCTTTTAACGAGGATGCACCAGAGGCATTGAAGGAACAGGCTGGTCACCTGGGACGTGAATTTGTGGTTCAGGCTACAGGTGTAGTGGCTGAGCGCTATTCCAAGAACCCAAAACTGGATACGGGCGATATAGAGATTATCGTTTCAGAACTCAATATCATAAGCGAGTCACAGACTCCTCCATTCACCATAGAGGATAATACCGATGGTGGTGATGAGCTTCGCATGAAGTATCGTTACCTTGACCTGCGTCGTCCTGTGGTAAGGAAGAATCTGGAGTTGCGTCACAAGATGACCATACTCATACGTAACTTCCTCGACTCAAAGCAGTTTATAGAGGTGGAGACACCAATACTGATTGGTTCTACTCCAGAGGGAGCGCGCGACTTCGTGGTGCCTTCACGCATGAACCCAGGACAGTTCTATGCTCTGCCTCAGTCGCCTCAGACCCTGAAGCAGTTGCTCATGGTGTCAGGTTTTGACCGTTATTTCCAGATTGCAAAATGTTTCCGTGACGAGGATTTGCGTGCCGACCGTCAGCCAGAGTTTACCCAGATAGACTGTGAGATGTCATTCGTGGATCAGGATGATGTAATCAATATCTTTGAGGATATGGCTCGCCATCTCTTTAAGGAGGTTCGTGGTGTGGAACTGCCAGCAAAGCTTCGCCAGATGACCTGGCAGGAGGCTATGCAGAAGTATGGTTCAGACAAACCTGATTTGCGTTTCGGAATGGAGTTTGTGGAACTGATGGATGTGCTCAAGCTGGGCACTTTCCAAGTGTTTGATAATGCTGAGTATATCGGTGGTATATGTGCTGAGGGATGTGCTAACTACACCCGTAAGCAGCTCGACCAACTGACTGATTTCGTTAAGTCGCAGCAGGTGGGAGCAAAGGGTCTGGTTTATATCAAACTCAATGAAGACGGCACCATCAAGTCGTCAGTAGATAAGTTCTATACCCCAGAGCAGTTGCAGGCAGTGGCTGAGAAGATGAATGCCAAGAAGGGCGACCTCATCCTCATCCTTTCAGGCGATAATGCCAACAAGACTCGCATCCAGCTGTGCTCACTTCGTCTTGAGATGGGTAAGCGTTTGGGACTTATGGACAAGAACAAGTTTGAGTGTCTGTGGATTATCGACTTCCCTCTCTTTGAGTGGAGCGATGAGGAGCAGCGTCTGATGTCAACCCACCATCCGTTCACTATGCCTAACCCTGACGATATTCCTCTGCTCGATACCGACCCAGCGAAGGTGCGTGCTAAGGCATACGACTTCGTTTGTAACGGTATAGAAGTAGGTGGTGGTTCTCTGCGTATTCATGACGGCAAACTGCAGGCTAAGATGTTCGAGGTGCTTGGTTTCACCCCAGAGCGTGCTATGGCACAGTTTGGCTTCCTGATTAACGCCTTCAAATATGGTGCACCACCTCATGCTGGTCTGGCGTTCGGTTTGGATCGTTTTGTGAGCATTATGGCAGGACTCGATTCTATTCGTGACTGTATAGCGTTCCCAAAGAATAATAGTGGACGTGATGTGATGCTTGATGCTCCGTCATTCATCGACCAGAAGCAACTTGACGAGTTACAGATCAATATAGTAAAAACTGAAAAATAGACGATAAAAATACAATTTTTCTGTTTGCTACGTTGACATTTATCAAATATTCAGTCAAAACGCATCATATTTCTTATGTAAAATTATCCCTTTTTACTGATTATTAGTAACTTTGCACTGCAATTAGAAAACGTTATGTTTTTTGAAAGCTAAATAATAGCATTTTAACTTTATATAAGGTAAAAAGATTTAAATCATGGCAGAAAAGAAGATCACAAAGGCAGCTGCTACAAAGGCAGCTAACAAGGCAGCAAAGGAAGCTGAAGTAAAGGCAGCTCCTGCAAAGAAGGCTCCTGCAAAGAAGGCTTCAGCTAAGGCTGCAGTAGTTTATGTTAACGCTGAGAACGCTGGTTTCAAGGCTGGTGACGTTTATCAGGCTCTCGCAGCTGCAGAGAAGGCTCTTACAGTTGCTGAGGTAGCTAAGAAGGCAAAGGTAGCTGTTGAAGAGGCTTACCTCGGTCTTGGCTGGCTCTTCAAAGAGGGTAAGGTAGCTACAACAGAGGATAACAAGATTGTTCTTGCATAATAAAAGCTTAGAACTATCTGTTTGAAGCTTAATACTATAAATGGGTGAAGGGGTAACGGTTATTGTTCCTCTTCACCTGTTTTTTTTATGAACTACGAAGACGAAATACTGTTGATGCTTAACGAGGTAGGCGAATCAGGCATGCCTCTGCGTCGTATTGCGCTTAACGTGTTCAATATGAAGAACTCGTTTTTTGAGCCATTGTCTCAAGAGACGGTTTATCAGGAAGTGGCTGAATGGCTACGCGAAGTCAGTCAGCAGAGTGGCTCACCAATCGTTAAGGCTGAGCGCAGGGGGTGGTATAAGATAAATCCCGATTCTCCGAAGGTGATACAAATGAGGCTCGAATTCTTACCTCATTTTTAGGTTGGCAACACCAACCAGTCTGTCAGTACGGTCTATGTTTCCTCTATAGTAGAACAAGACGGTGTATATGTTTCTTGTTTCAAAGAATGACCCTTCTGTTGGTGGTATAGCCGTTGTACCGTCTGGTTTCAGCATTATGTATTGGTAAGAATAGTAGCCGTATTTTAGTGGCACCGTGCCTGTATATGCCTTCTGTTCGGGGTTGTAGGTCATGCGATACCTGACGGCATCGCCACGGTGGCTATCGTTCCCGTTATCGTTATCGTTCCCGTTCCCGTTATCGTTCCCGTTAACGTAGTTAACCGCCCACATTCCGTCCACGTAGAGGGGGTAGGGGAAAGGCTCTGGAGTTTGCAGGGTGAAGTGGGCCATCACGTATTCAGATGTGATGTTAGCCTCTCTGTTGTCTGAGTTGCGAATGAGGAAGGCACCCTTTGGCACCTCGTCATACACATACGAAGAACGCTTATAGTCAGCCCACAGGTAGGTGTGCCATATTTCGTTCTCCCTGTCCCAGATGTTATCCTCCACGTTGAGAGAGTTACGGTGAATGTCCAGAATCTCAAACTTATGGTATTCGTTTCCTCCGTCGTATATCAGGTTAGGACAGTGAGTCCACTCCATAAACTGCTGATTGATGCTGGTGGATAGTGGCAACTGCCTCATGTCATTCCAACGGTAGTTTTGCAACACGTAGCCAGTAATCTGGTCGCGTGGGTAAGTGGCTTTCACACGGCTGTAGTCCACCTTCAGACTCAGTTGCTGGTGTGTTCTTCTCACGTCTATATCGGTATCGCCACTCGCACTTATACCGATATTCATTATGTCTTCATTCACAAGGAAGAAGGCTGAGAGCACCACCTCGTCGTTATTGCTCTCGTCTATCACGTCCAGCCTGTAGTTGCCAGACATGGTGATGCGACACTGCCTGTTAGGAATCTGCAGTGTGTAGTGGGTATAGTCTTGTGTGGTGTTGATGGATTCTTCCATATTGTCTATGGTCAGTCCGTTAGCAAAACCGCTTATGTAGTCTGACGTTATCAGTCCTGTTGACTCTTTCCAGTCTTTGTCCAGATGCACCACGCTATAGGTGTAGCGATGATATTCGTGTGACAGTTCGTCAAAGGCTATGTTGATTCTGTCAGCTCCACCCAGCGTTATGATAGGTAGCTCTTGCCATTTCACACCAGCCACCACCTGTAGCGACCTTATGTCGTCAGAATACACAATGTGGCGTTGTGCCCACGTTAAGACACAACACCACACCATAATCGTTATAGTAAGAATCCTTTTCATTTATTTCAGTAAATCAACGCTTCGTTTTAGGAATTTGTCGAGCGCCTCGCCCTTCAGCATACCGTTCTGCAACAGCGCCAGGTCTATGAGTTGTGATACGGTCTCTTCCTTTCCCTTGCCGTCTATCACACTCTTAATTATAGCATTGTCGCTATTCAGTATCAGGTTGTAGGCATCAGGCATCTGTCCGTAGAACGCCATACCACTCTGGTAGCGTGACATATCCTTCATCCTTCGCATATATTCAGACTGGGTGAACATCACAGGTGCAGCTGTCTCACCCATAGCTTGTATCTCCACGTTGAATGTCACCTTGTCCATCTGTGGCAATTTTGTCTTAAATGCCTCTGTCAGTTTGTCGGTATCCTCCTTTGACAGGTCCACCTTCTTCACGTCTTCCTTCTGAATAAGCCTGTCGATGATGTCGCCATCAACACGGGTGAAGCGGCTCTTCTCAAACTTCTGTTCGAAGAGTCCAAGGGTGGCATTGTCCAGTTGTCCGTCGAACATCAGCACGCTATATCCCTTAGCCTTGGCAGCCTCTATATAGGTGTACTGCTCATCCTTATCGTTAGCGTAGAGATATACGAGAGTGCCGTCTTTGTCAGTCTGCTGGTCCTTAATGAGAGTCTTGTACTCTTCGTATGTAAAGTGCTTACCATCAGTATCTTTGAAGAGAGCAAAGTCCTTAGCACGGTCATAGAAAGACTCGTCAGTCAGCATACCATACTCGATGAAAATCTTCAGGTTGTCCCACTTCTCTTCGTAGTCCTTCCTGTCAGCCTTGAATATGCTGTTCAGTCTGTCAGCCACCTTCTTGGTTATGTAGTTGGCAATCTTCTTCACGTTGGCATCGCTCTGCAGATAAGAACGGCTCACGTTCAGCGGAATGTCAGGTGAGTCGATCACGCCATGCAGCAGGGTGAGGAATTCAGGCACTATGCCCTCCACCTGGTCAGTCACAAACACCTGGTTGCAGTATAGCTGTATCTTGTTACGCTGCAGGTCGAGGTTTGACTGCACTCTTGGGAAGTAGAGCACACCTGTAAGGTGGAATGGGAAGTCCACGTTCAGGTGAATCCAGAATAGCGGCTCATCCTGCATAGGGTAGAGGGTGGAGTAGAACTTCTTGTAGTCCTCATCCTTCAGCGTTGAAGGCTGCTTGGTCCACAGTGGCTCAGTGTCGTTTATCACGTTGTCCTCAGCCGTTTCCACCATCTCCTTCTTCTCAGAGTTCCATTCCTTCTTTTTGCCAAACACTACTGGCACAGCCATAAACTTGCAGTATTTGTTCAGCAGCTCCGTAATCTTTTGTTCCTCAAGGAATTCCTTGCAGTCGTCAGAAATGTGGAGCACTATGTCAGTACCTCTCTCAGCCTTCTCGGCTGGCTCTATGTTGTATTCAGGTGAACCGTCGCAAGTCCACTTCACAGCCTGTGCGTCGTCCTTGTATGATTTGGTTATGATGTCCACCTTGTCGCTGACCATGAAGCTTGAGTAGAAGCCCAGTCCGAAGTGACCTATGATAGCGTTGGCGTTATCCTTATATTTGTCGAGGAAGTCAGTAACGCCTGAGAAGGCTATCTGGTTGATGTAGCGTTCTATCTCTTCCTCGGTCATACCGATGCCATGGTCAGAGATGGTCAGCGTGCCAGCCTCTTTGTCCAGGCTTATGCTCACCTTCGTTTCGCCTATCTCGCCCTTGAAGTCGCCCTTCTCGGCAAGTGTCTTCAACTTCTGCGTAGCGTCAACGGCGTTACTTACCATTTCACGAAGAAAAATCTCGTGGTCGCTGTAGAGAAACTTTTTAATTACGGGGAAGATGTTCTCTGTTGTAACCCCAATATTACCTTTTGCCATTTTTTTATGTTAGTTTAAGTTTGCTTTCTGCCCTCCTGCTATTGCAAAAGGTGTGCCAACTTATTTCTTTGCCTCAAACGTCAGTTCCTTAGGCAGTTTCACCCACTTCTTGTTATTGGCTATTTTTATGGTGCTACCGCTCAGTTGCCTCAGCGTGTAGGTGCCGTCGTCGTTGTATGTCAGTTCGGCATTCAGGTCTTCCGAACCGTAGTCGTTCACCATCTCCACCTCAGCCTTCTTGCCGTCCTTGCTTATCTCGGCGCTCATTATAGCCCACACCCTTGCGTCGTTTTTCTTCTTCAGATATCCGAATACCTTGCCCAGAATCTCCTGTCCAGGTATGGTGATGCTTTCCTCATTTAGGTTCATGACTATCTCCACGTCATACACCTTATTATATATATGAGTCTTAAACTTACTCTCATGCGCCATGCTCATTATGGAAGCAAATAATAAGCAAAACGTCAAAAAAAATGCTTTTCTCATGTCATAAATGTATTTTCGTCATGGCAAAATTACACAATATAAATCAATTAATCGTAGTTTTCTTGTCATAAAATTTATGTAATAGGGTGATTTTTAATTTTTTTTTTCTAACTTTGCAACATTAGAACCAAATATATATGAAAAAAGTTATGATGAAACCTGACTTCATTTTTGAGTCAAGTTGGGAAGTTTGTAATAAGGTAGGAGGAATCTATACTGTACTATCAACACGAGCTAAAACACTGCATGACGATATACAGGACAACCTGATATTCATAGGTCCTGACTGTTGGGGCAAAAAGAAATCGCCTTATTTCAAGCAGGACAACACCTTGCTTGCCGATTGGCAGAAGGTGGCTAAGAAGCAGGGCATAAAGGTTAAGGTGGGTCGTTGGGACATTCCTGGACAGCCTATCTCTATTCTGGTTGATTTTCAGCCTTATTACGCAGAGAAAGACACTATATACACAAAACTTTGGGAGTATTTCAAGGTGGACTCGCTCCACTCTTACGGCGACTACGACGAGGCAAGCATGTTCTCTTATGCGGCTGGTCTGGTTGTGGAGTCTATGTATAACTTCCTGAAGTTGCAGGATAAGAAGGTAATATATCATGCCAACGAATGGATGACAGGTCTCGGCGCTCTCTATATCAAGCACCAGATACCAGCCATCGGCACAGTATTCACTACCCACGCCACCTCTATAGGTCGCTCTATCGCTGGCAATAACAAGCCTCTCTACGAGTATCTATGGGCTTATAACGGCGACCAGATGGCTGAGGAACTCAACATGCAGTCTAAGCACTCTATAGAGAAGCAGACGGCTTATAATGTAGACTGCTTCACCACCGTTTCAGACATCACAGCCACAGAGTGCAGGGAGCTCATCAAGCCTGTTGACGTGGTGCTGCCTAACGGTTTCGAAGACGACTTCGTGCCTAAGGGGGCTGCTTTTACTGCTAAGCGTAAGGCTTCACGCAAACTCGTTCTGCGTCTTGCCAATGCCCTGACAGGCTGTCAGTTCTCTGACGACACCCTCATCATCGGCACCTCTGGCCGCTATGAGTTCCGCAATAAGGGTATCGATGTGTTCATCGAGGCGCTCAGCCGTCTTAACCACGACCCACGTCTCAACAAGCAGGTGCTCGCCTTCATCGACGTGCCAGCATGGGTGGGCGAGGCTCGTGCCGACCTCAACAAGCGTCTGGCTGATGCCAAGAAGGTGTATGACACTCCGCTCGACAATCCTGTGATAACCCACGGACTTCATAATATGTCTGAGGACAACGTGCTCGGTATGCTCCGTCGTTTCGATATGTGGAACCGCAAGGAAGATAAGGTGAAGGTAATCTTTGCTCCTTGCTATCTTGACGGTAGCGACGGTCTGCTCAATATGCTCTACTATGATGCACTCATAGCCAAAGACCTCACCGTATATCCTTCTTACTACGAGCCTTGGGGCTACACTCCGCTTGAGTCGGTTGCTTTCAAGGTGCCTTGCATCACCACCGACCTCGCTGGTTTCGGCCTCTGGGCAAACAGCGTCATGGGCGCTTACTCAGAGATTAAGGATGGCGTGAAGACCATTCACCGCACCGACTACAACTACTCTGAAGTGGCTGACGTTATCAAGGATACAGTTATCGACTACTCTTACTTCTCAGCCGAAGAGGTGAAGCAGGCTCGTGCTGCAGCAGAGAGACTCTCTAAGAAAGCCCTCTGGAGCAAGTTCATCAAGTATTACTATGAGGCTTATGACATAGCTCTCCGTAAGGCTCAGAAGAAATAATTCTCTTTTACTTTTGAACTCTTAGAAACAAAAGAAACTATTATAACAACCCAAAAAATAACATTATGAAAATTAAATCCGATTATGCTAATACTCCTATTTGGAAGGAGTTTAACGTAAAGTCAACACTCCCTAAGGAACTTGAGTGCCTTGACGAGATTGCTCACAACATGTGGTGGGTGTGGAACGAGGACGCACGCGACCTGTTCCGTTCACTCGACCCTAACGACGAGGTGGGACGCAACCCCGTAGCCCTGCTCGAGAGCCTGTCTTACCAGCGTAAGGAAGAGATAGTGCAGGATAAGAAGATAATGGCTAACGTTAAGGCCGTTTATACTCACTTTAAGAACTATATGAAGGAGAAGCCAGACACTAAGCGTCCTTCAGTGGCTTACTTCTCTATGGAGTTTGGTATTCACAACTCACTCAAGATTTACTCAGGCGGTCTGGGTATGCTCGCTGGTGACTATATCAAGGAGGCTTCTGACTCTAACGTCGATATGTGCGGTATTGGTTTCCTCTATCGCTTCGGCTACTTCAAGCAGAGCCTGTCAATGGACGGTCAGCAGATAGCCAACTACGAGGCGCAGAACTTCAACTCTCTGCCTATCACCAAGACTCTTGACAAGGATGGCAATCAGGTAGTTGTTGACGTACCTTATATGAACTACGTGGTTCACGCACTCGTTTGGCAGGCTAACGTAGGTCGTGTAAAGCTCTATCTGCTCGATACCGATAACGATATGAACTCTGAGTTCGACCGTTCTATCACTCACGCACTCTATGGTGGCGACTGGGAGAACCGTCTCAAGCAGGAGATACTCCTCGGTATCGGTGGTGTGCTCATGCTCAAGAAGCTCGGCATCAAGAAGCAGATTTATCACTGCAACGAGGGTCACGCAGCACTCTGTAACCTGCAGCGCCTCGTTGACTACATCAAGGACGGCCTCACCTTCAACCAGGCTATGGAGGTAGTACGCGCTTCTTCACTCTACACCGTTCACACCCCAGTGCCAGCAGGTCACGACTACTTCGACAAAGACCTCTTCGGCAAGTACATGGGCGGCTATCCTCAGATGCTCGGCATCACATGGAAAGAGTTCATCGGCATGGGTCGCGTCAATCCAGAAGACGACAACGAGCGCTTCTGTATGTCAACCTTCGCTTGTAACACCTGTCAGGAGGTTAACGGCGTGTCTAAGCTCCACGGCTGGGTATCACAGAAGATGTTCGCAGGCATCTGGAACGGCTACTATCCAGAAGAGAACCACGTAGGCTACGTAACCAACGGCGTGCACTTCCCATCATGGGTTGCATCAGAGTGGCGCAAGGTTTACGACAGATACCTCAAGGGCGACTACTATCACGACCAGTCTAACGAAGAACTCTGGCACGGCATATACGACTGTCCAGACGCCGAGATATGGAGCACACGTAAGGCACTCAAGGAGAAGCTTGTTACCTATATCCGCGAGAAGTTTGCTGAGTCATGGCTCAAGAACCAGGGCGACCCTGCACGTGTAGTGTCACTCCTCAAGCTCATCAACCCTGATGCTTTGATGATTGGCTTCTGCCGTCGTTTCGCTACCTATAAGCGTGCTCACCTTCTCTTCACCGACCTCGACCGTCTCTCTAAGATTGTCAACAACCCAGAGAAGCCAGTACTCTTCTTCTTCTCAGGTAAGGCACACCCAGCTGACGGCGCAGGACAGGGACTCATCAAGCGCATCTATGAGATATCACAGCGTCCAGAGTTCCTCGGCAAGATTATCTTCCTCGAAGACTACGACTTCCAGCTCGCTCGCCGTCTCGTTTCAGGCGTAGATATCTGGATGAACACCCCAACACGTCCGCTCGAGGCATCAGGCACATCAGGCGAGAAGGCTGAGATGAATGGTGTAGTAAACCTCTCAGTGCTCGACGGATGGTGGGTAGAAGGCTATCGCGAGGGCGCTGGCTGGGCACTCAAGCAGGAGCGCACATACCAGAACCAGGGCTATCAGGACCAGCTCGACGCAACCACTATCTACAACATGCTCGAGAACGAGATAATACCTCTCTATTACAATAAGGACAACCAGGGCATCTCTAAGGACTGGATTAAGGTAATCAAGAACTCTATCGCAACCATCGCACCTCACTATACGATGAAGCGCCAGCTCGACGACTACTACTCTAAGTTCTACAACAAGCTTGCTGCACGCTCTAAGAAAGTCAATGCCAACGACTATCAGTTAGCAAAAGAGATAGCACAGTGGAAGGAGAATGTAGCCGAGCGTTGGGATAGCATACAGGTAGTAAAAGCCAATACCGACACCATCGCCAACGGCATCGAGACAGGTAAGAGTTACAAGATTACTTATGTCATCGACGAGCAGGGACTCAAGGATGCAGTAGGTCTCGAACTCGTAAGCCTCAAGAACGACCAGTACTCTGGCGACCGCCTCATCAACATGGTAGTACCATTCAAGCTCGTTAAGCATGAGGGCAACCTCTACACCTTCGAGTGCAACGTGGAAGTAAACAATGCAGGCACCTACAAGACATGCGTCCGCATGTATCCTAAGAACGACCTGCTTCCACACCGTCAGGACTTCTGCTACGTTAAGTGGCTCGACTAAAAGACCCCCTCATTCCCCCTATGTAGGGGGATGAGTTTCACATAAAAAAGGCACCGCAAGCTATCACAGCCTGCGGTGTTTTTTTTCAGCTTTTGGTTGCTAAGCCACCATCTGCAGGAGCTAAGCTACCATCTGCAGGAGCTAAGCAACCGCACGTAGAAGCATTGCCTCTGCATGCAGAAGCATTACTTCTGCAGCTAAAAGCATTACTTTTATCTCTAAAAGCAATGCTTTTACCTTTTCATCAGAAAAATCATTATTTTTTAATTTTTAATTTTTACTTTCACGAAAAAAAATTTTTTTTCGTGATATACCTCACTTACACCCCTCTCAGCCCAGTGTTTATGCGGCTTCCCGATAGTGACCTCTTTTCGAGAAAGGTCACTTAAAGGTCACTTAAAGGTCACTACAGAGGTCACTATATTATAAAAGAATTACTGCACACTAATTAATTCCTAATTTCTAATTAATAATTAAGGTGAGGTAAAAAGTGACCTCTAAGTGACCTGTCGCCAAACATAGGTCACTATCCTTAGCCCAGTATTCATGCGCCTTGAGAGCATTTTAGTGACCTTAGGAGGTTATTTTTCAAAATTCTTCCTTTCTATATTTTTATACAATAATTTTGGAAAATCGAAAAACATTTCTTACCTTTGTCGCAAGAGCCATAACTAACCTAAACGAAACAGACACAAATAATAACTAAAAAAACGAAGGACTATGAAACAGAAACTCATCTTAGCATTATTCATGCTGCCAGTTCCTATAGCTGACGCAAAGGAGTTCAAGACTGAGTTTGAGAATTACAAGAAAGACTAGATAGATAAAATAAGAGTGCGCTTAGCCGTTTGGCTGAGCGCACTCTTGGGTTATTATTTAATTTAAGGAGAGGTCGGGATTAGAAGAAGTTGACGCGATGGTCCTTGATGTCGGCATTGATGAAGAGCTCCTGCATGAAGTTGCCTGCTGCCTGCATATTGCGCTGAGCAATGCGCTGCATCATAGCCTTGGCATCAAACTTCTGACCGCGAGACTGTTTCTTGGTTACCTGGAAGAGGTAAACGCCAGCGTTGCCCTTTACGGCATGCTTAGAGAACTGTCCCTGCTTGGTGGCTGCTACTGCGCCTGAGAGGGCTGGCTCTGATGCTCCAGTAGTAACTACGAAGACTGGTGAAGCGAAGGTGATCTGATTGACTGGTGCAATCTGTGCGCCCTTTGCCTTAGCTGCTGCTATGCTGTTAACGCCAGCGAGCTTAGCGATGAGTTTCTCAGCCTTCTTGTCGTTGATGACTTCTGCCTTTACCATTTCTTTTACCTGATTGTCAGAGAGGTCGCGATAACCCTTCTCGTGTATGTTGGTGAGTGCCACTACGAGGAGGTTGTCGTTGTCGCCACACTCATAGAGTGGTGAGATGGTGTTCTCACTTGCCTCATACACCCACTTGAGGGCTTCGTGGGTGCCGTGGATGCCAGCGATGTTGTGCTGTGATGGACGAACATCCTGATTCTCGAGCACCTGATAGCCGTACTTCTTGGCGTTCTTCTCAAGTCCCTCAACGGTCTGGTTTTCTGAAACGAACTGTGAGAACTTGTTGTATGCCTTAGAGTAGGTGTCCTTAGAGAAGGTGATAGGTGTCTTGATGACTGCTGCGAGATACTTGGTCTGCATAGCGCGACGGTCGCTCACCTTAATAATAATATTGCCTGAGGTGGTGGCGAGGTTCTTGAGTGAGCCTGCTGCCATGGTGTTCAGCGAATTGATGTATGCCTTGGTGTCAACATCGAGTGATGGTGCATACTGGTAGTCCTTAGTGGTGAGCCACTGCTTAGCGCCTGTCTGTCCGTACTTCTTAGCGAGTGCATCCCACTGAGCTGGGTCAGCGTTGAGGGCATTCATGATAGAGTCGGCACGCTGGCGTGACTGATCGAGAGTCTCGCCTGCTACCTGAATAACCTGGAACTCAACAGAGTCAGGGAGCTCCTCACGAGCTATGAGGCGGATAGAGTTGAGAGTGTTGTCCTGAGCATTCTCCTTAACGGCTGTTGTGGTGCCTGCTGGAATAGAATCGAGCACAGCAGCGATGTCGTTAGGGAAGGCAGCCTTAGTGACTGGCACGCCGAGGTAAGCCACCTGAGAGCCTGACTTACGGATAATCTCAGAAGGGTCAGCTGCTGTAGCGAGCTGTGCAACGAACTCGTTGGTCTGCTTGGTGATAGCAGCACGGTCGGTAGCTGATGCCTGTACCTTAACTGATACGTACTTGATGTCGCGGGTCTCTTCATACTGCTTGAAGCGTGGCTTGAGCTCCTTATACTTAGCCTGCAGGTCGTCATCAGACACCTGAATGTCCTTGTCGGCTACAGAAGAGTAGGGAAGAGCGGCAAGTTGTATGTTAGCCTCTTCGTTTTCCTCGTTGAATGCCTGCTTAGCCTCTACGTTGTTAGATATGAAGGTAGCGGCAAGGAGAGTCTGATACTTCTGTGAGAGGAGCTGCTGGCGCAGGTTTTTCTCAATGAAGTTCCAGTAGTTGTAGATAGGGCGCATCTGCTCAGCCTGCTGTGGGTTGCTCTGCTCAGCCTTCTTATACTCAGCAATAAACTGCTTGAGTGAGTTAGCGTCGAAGCGACCTGTCTGCTGATTGACGAATGGTGTCTGCATGAGCATCTGGTTGGTGCCCTGATTGAGGATGTCGCGCACCTCGTCGTCAGTAACCTTGAGTCCGAGTTTTGCTGCCTCCTTAGCGATGAGGGCGTTCTGCACATACTGGTTCCACACCATGTCGCGCACCTGGTTGAGTTCGTCTTCAGAGAGGTTGTCGCGACCCTGTGTCATCTTTATGACATCCTGGTATTCGTCAACCATGTTCTGAAAATCCTGATAACTGATTTTCTCGCCGAGGATTTCTGCAATCTGCTGACGCTCGTTGTTCTTAGTTGATTCGCAAGAGCGTACTGCTTCTTCGGCAATGAAGGCGAAGAGACCGAGACCGATAATGGTAACGAGCAGGGCTCCTCTGTTTCTGATTTTTCCTAATACTGCCATTTGAGTTTTATGTTTAGTTTTTTGTTTTCGTTATCTTTTTACATATTTGACCAATATGGTCTAAAACGGCGCAAAGTTAATAATTTTTCCGCAAATAAGCAAATTATAGTGGCATTATTTTCACGAGTTCGATTTTTGTCTTGGTGTTTTTGAGTATTTTGCATTTCCAGCCGTCGATGTTTATCACCTGATTGAGCTTAGGGAATGACTGGTGCTTGGCGAGGATTAGTCCGCCTACGGTCTTGTAGTCGTCGCTCTCAGGCAGATTGATGCCGAGCAGCTCGTTGACGCGCTCTATCTCAAGGCGTGCCGAGATGATGTAGCCTCCGTCTTTGGTGGCGCGACACTCAAAGTTGTTTACGTCGTGCTCATCCTCTATCTCGCCTATTATTTCCTCCACTATATCCTCGAGTGCCACGAGTCCGCTGGTGCCACCAAACTCATCGACCACCACGGCGAGGGAGGTTTTCTGTGCCAGCATATCCTTCATGAGTTTGTTGACTGCCATAGTCTCAGGCACAAAGGGTATGGGGTGGATGTGTGAGTTCCACTCGCGTCTGATGCGGAAGAGCTCAGAGGAGTGAATGTAACCTATGATGTGGTCGATATCCTCTTTATAGACGATAATCTTAGAACGTCCGCTCTCGATGAACTTCTGTCGCAATTCGTCGAGTGAGGCAACCTTCTCGATGCTGGTAATCTCGGTACGGGGTATCATGCAGTCGCGCACCTTAGTGTCGCTGAGATCGAGAGTGTTCTGAAACAGTCGCACCTCAGGCGATGAGTCGTCCTTAGACAGTTCGCTGTCTGAGGGCTGGTCGCTCTCGCTGTCGTTGCCGTTAAGACTCTGGGTGACGAGGTAGTCGAGGTCGACCTTGGAGAATTCCTCGTGGTCGTCACCTTTCTTTACGTTTACACCCACGAGCTTGAGCATGGCACGCGAGATGAGGGTGCATGAGCGCGAGATGGGGTAGAGCACCACATAAAAGAGACAGGCAGGCAGGGCAAAGAGAGAGAGCACCTTGTTGGCGTTATTCTTAAATATGGTCTTAGGCAGGTATTCGCCTGTGAAGAGCACTATGATGGTGGAGATGATGGTGTCGGCACTCACGCGGAACGCTTCAGACTGGTTGCTGAAGATGGTGGTGTCGAGCAGTTGCGCTAACAGTATGCCGTATATGACGAGGGCGATATTGTTGCCCACGAGCATGGTGTTGACATAGGTGTTGGGGTGACGGTAAAAGAATGTTATGATGCGGTGGGTGAGACTCTCCTCATCATTGTTGACCTCTGCCAGCATACGGTTGCTGGACACGAAGGCTATCTCCATGCCAGAGAAGAAGGCAGAGAGCATCATGGTGATGAGGATGTATGCTATCAGTTCACAGTTCATAGTTCAAAGTTCAAAGTGGTCAACGGGGTCGTGGAGTAGCTGCCTGGCGCTTTGGGGTGGTATCGTTGCTGTTAACGTTTCCGTTCCCATTCCCGTTTCCGTTGTCGTTTCCGTTTTCAAAGTCTTCGCGAGTGAAGGCACCCTTGGTGTTGCTGATGTTATAGTGGCGCATGTGCTCGTCGCTACGGAAAAAAGCTCCCTCGAGTTCGCGCTCAGGGGTTATGAGATGAGAGTAGAGATTGGAGTAGAGTTCGTGGCGATTCTGGTCCCAGTAGAGTTCTTCGCTGGTGAATATCATGCCATCGACAGTCTTGATACGCACGTTGCCCCACAAGTGCCATAGTTTGTTGGTAGTGAAGTAGTTGGCGGTATCAGCTTGAATATATGTTTCAACATGAAACTTCTCGTCGAGCTGTTGCAGGAACAAGCCTCGCGGAAATATCCATCGAGGCGGGTTGCGGTTGTCATTCACCTCCCATTGCTCGGCAATGATACGATAGCGCATGATGCCCGAATCGCTTATGAGGGTATTGACTCCATAAGAGGTCATCATGGCAACGGAATCCTCATCCCTTATGGCTTCAGCCGTATGCTCCCTGGCATTATCGCAGGATGCAATAATGAATAATGAAGAATATAGAATGAAGAATGTGAGCAACCGCATATTTACTCGAATTTCCACTTAGCAAACCAACGCTCGTTGAAGGTCAAGCCAATGTTGAGACGGATAGTATTCTCTCTGATTACGGAACCAGACTCGTTGACCCACTGGAAACCTATGTTGAGGATGGAGCGATTGTTGTAGTTGTTGATGATAGGCAGACCCACACCCACACTGGCAGAAATCTCGCGCGGACCATCCTTGATTCCGTCTGCGGTGTTGAGTTTGAGGTATTTAGAACTGTAGCTGATACCTGCACGATACCTTATCTTATCGCCAAAAGAGCGTCCCAGAGGGTTGCGACACCACTCGCCACCGATGTTAATTTTGTGACGGTTGTTGTAATAGCCCGTGTTGCCAACTAAGGTGCCGTCAGGTTTTTTGTAGTCGTTGACAGGCAGAGAAGCCCAGTTCTGGAAACTATAGTCAAGACCTATTCTCCAATTGTGGCCGTTGCGATATGCAAAACCTACAGCCACCTCAGTAGGCATAGAGTAACCGTCCTTAGCCTTGCAGCGGATGGTGTCCTCGCGCGAAGACTGTATGTTATAAGAGATGTAGTCGAGGTCGGCATCACCCCCCAACTGATGACCAGGGGTAACGGTCACGCCAACGGTAAGGTCTTTCGCCTTGCCAAACTGGTGTGTGTATTGAGCGGCAAAAGCCAGTTTGTAGGTGTGAATCTTCTGGTTGTAAATCTTATAGGTGTTGTTGACGTAGCTGTCAGAGAAAGAGACGTTAAGCTGACGCCATATCTGTCCCCAAAGGAATGAAGCGTTAAGACCTATGGAGAGGTTCTTGACAGGTTCCCAACCCACACCAACGAAAGCCTCGTGGAGTCCGCCGTCAGAGCTGTAGCTCGTAGTCTGGTAGGTCTTGGTGTAAAGAGGGTCATAAGGATACTGGGCATAGCCCTGCACCTCCTTTTTATATTCAAAACCAAAGCCCATATCGGTGTAAGGCACTATACCAAAGCCCACACCCAAATGCTTGCGGGCACGGAAGCCTGCTATGAAATACTCGAAGTCGGCAACGTTAGCATTCTTAGAGGTGTTACCCTCCTTAAACATGGTGCGCTGGAGAGACATGCCGATGTCGAAGATGAACGTCAGCGAATCGACACTGGAATAAGACGCTGGGTTGAGATAGTTAATCTGATTGCTCTCGCGGAAAGCAATGCCGACTCCATTCATGCCACGACTGGCACCATTAGACTGGTCTATCAATGAACCAAGACCATACATGGAGTATGGCGAAAGTGTACCACTCTGAGCAAAAGTGTTTGCGGATAATAAAAAGAGAAATGATATTAACGAAATTAGTCTTCTCGTAATTGTCATTGTGTATAGTTATATGTTATTTTTTGTTACTTGAAGTGCAAAGTTACGAATAATTTTTGTATTTTTGCACCGTGAAACGAAATATTTGCTTTTTTTTAAGGGAGCCACTATACATTTTAATGTTTTTTTTCTGTGGCACGCAGCAGGCTTTGTCAGCGGATGAGCTGTTAGAAAGGCTGAATAATGTTGATATCAGTCTTTTGACATGCGACCCACACGATGAGGTGTATTCCCTCTACGGACATACGGCAATAAGGGTGAAAGACGCAGGAACAGGACAAGATTTCGTGGTGAACTACGGCGTCTTTGACACCAGAGAGAGTATGTTTGTGTTACGTTTCATCTTCGGACTGACAGACTACACGATGGAGATGTTTCCCTATAAGGACTTCCTGGCAGAATACAAGCGGTTCGGTTGTGGGATATACGAACAGCGCATGAATATGTCGCCAAAGGAGAAACTGCAATTTATGCTCGCCTTGCAGGAGAACGCTAAAGAAGAGAATAAAGTGTATAGGTACAACTATTTCTATAATAACTGTACCACCAAGGCGAGAGATATACTGCTGGACGCCTTCGACGGAGTGACAGAGCCAGTGGCTAAGACCAGTCTGCAGCAGGGCGAACGCTCGTTTCGCCAACTGGTGCATCAGGGCAACGAAGACTATCCTTGGACTATGGCAGGCAACGACCTGCTACTGGGCGTAGGGGCAGATGCCAACACCAGTTACGAGGAGAGGGAATTCCTGCCAAGAGTGTTGGCAGCAGACTTCGACTCCACAAAGGTAGTATATGCCGATGGAACGCAGAAGCCCTTAGTAAGTTCGGCATTCTGGGCTTTGGAAAAAGGCAAGAAGTGGCAAAACCCCGATATGCCCACCTTTCCGTTGTCGCCAATGATGTGTGCCCTGATATTTTTCTTTGTGGTGGCAGTATGGGTGATGGTGGAGTGTTTTGTGCTGAGGAAATCCCTTCCTTATGTGCATTATGTTATCTATTGTCTGTATGCCTGGGTGGGGGTACTTTTGTTCTTAATGCTTTTCTCGCAACATCCTACGGTAAGAGTTAATTTTCAAATATTTATGTTTAATCCGCTTTTCTTCATTTTTGCCCTCCCGAAGGTGATGAAGAAGTGGGGCAGATATGCCATATTAGTGAGCCTCATGATATTCCTCGTGGGCAACATTTTCCAAACCTATGCCGAGGGAACAAACGTGATGGCTTTTGCCCTGCTTACCACTTTTTTACCATATTTATTTTGTGGAGTGAAAAAAAAGTAGTAAATTTGCGACTTAGTTTTGCGTAAAGCATAAATATAAACAGACAAATTAACGAAAAATCATTAAACGAGTATATGAATTTCAATTCTATTCTTTCGGCTATTTTTGGCAATAAGTCAAGCCGAGACATAAAGAAGATACAGCCACTGGTAGATAAGGTGAAGGCTGCTTATCCTGCTATTAAGGAACTGTCAAATGACGAACTGCGCGCCAAGAGCAAGGAGATACAGCAGTACGTGCAGAACTCAGTGAGTGACCTGAAGAAGCAGATTGCTGACCTGAAGGAAAAGATAGAACAGACTCCGATAGACGAGCGTGAGCCGATATTCAACCAGATAGACAAACTGGAGCAGGAGGTGCTCGACAAACTGGAGGTGGCGCTGGATGAGGTGTATCCTGTGGCATTCTCAATAGTAAAAGATACAGCACGCCGTTTTGCAGAGAACGAGGAGACTGTGGTAACGGCAACCGACTTTGATAAGGAACTGGCATCAGACCCTGCCAAGGACTTCATAACCATAGACGGCGACAAGGCGATATACCACAACCACTGGACAGCAGGAGGCAACGACCTGAAGTGGGAGATGATACACTATGACGTGCAGCTGTTCGGCGGTACGGTGCTTCATCAGGGTAAGATAGCCGAGATGGCAACAGGTGAGGGTAAGACGCTGGTGGCTACATGCCCTGTGTTCCTCAACGCGCTGACAGGCAACGGTGTACACGTGGTAACCGTGAATGATTACCTTGCTAAGCGTGACTCAGAGTGGATGGGACCTCTGTATATGTTCCACGGACTCTCGGTTGACTGCATAGACAAGCACCGTCCTAACTCGGAGGAGCGCCGTAAGGCTTATCAGGCAGACATTACCTTCGGTACCAACAACGAATTCGGTTTCGACTACCTGCGTGACAATATGGCTATGCAGCCAGAAGATCTGGTGCAGCGTAAGCATAACTTTGCCATTGTGGACGAGGTGGACTCAGTGCTCATTGACGATGCACGTACTCCGCTCATTATCTCTGGTCCTGTGCCAAAGGGCGACGTGCAGATGTTTGAGGAGTATCAGCCACTGGTAGAGAAGATTGTGGCAGAACAGCGCAAACTCGCTACCTCGCTGCTGGCTGAGGCAAAGCAGAAAATAGCAAAAGGTAACGAGGAAGGCAATAAGGAATTGACCAACGAGGGCTTCCTTGCCCTGTTCCGTTCATACAAGGCATTGCCAAAGAATACTCCATTGGTAAAGTTCCTTTCAGAGGACGGCATAAAATCAGGTATGCTCAACACTGAGGAATACTACATGGAGAACAACAACCGCCGTATGCCTGAGGCTATAGAGCCGCTCTATTTCGTGATAGACGAGAAGATGCACGGCGCCGACCTTACCGATAAAGGTGTGGAATGGCTCTCAAAGCAGGTGAACGATAAGGAACTCTTCGTAATACCTGACATCACATCAGAACTCTCAGCACTCGAGGCAGAGACAGGACTGACCGACGAGGAGCGTCTGGAAAAGAAAGATGCACTCATCAACCACTTCTCTGAGCAGTCAGAGCGTGTGCACACCCTTCAGCAGTTGCTCAAGGCATACTCACTCTACAACCGCGACGACGATTATGTAGTAATAAATAATGAGGTAAAGATAGTAGATGAGCAGACGGGCCGTATAATGGAAGGCCGTCGCTGGTCTGACGGTCTGCATCAGGCTGTGGAGGCTAAGGAGCACGTAAAGGTGGAGGCTGCCACACAGACCTATGCTACCATAACCTTGCAGAACTATTTCCGTATGTACCACAAGCTTTCAGGTATGACGGGTACGGCTTCAACCGAGGCAGGCGAGTTCTGGGATATCTACAAACTGGATGTGGTGGAGATACCTACCAACAAACCAGTTATACGTAAGGATATGGACGACCGCGTGTATAAGACGGCACGCGAGAAGTATAAGGCAGTGATAGAAGAGGTGGAGGCTATGCGCAATGCTGGCAGACCAGTATTGGTGGGCACCACATCGGTAGAAATATCAGAGCTCATATCACGTATGCTATCTATGCGCAAGATACCTCACAACGTGCTCAATGCTAAGGAGCACGCCCGCGAGTCACTCATCGTGGCTGAGGCAGGTAAGAGCGTGAACGGACTGGGTGCCGTAACCATAGCCACCAACATGGCTGGACGTGGTACCGATATCAAACTGACCCCAGAGGTGAAGGCTGCAGGCGGTCTTGCTATCATAGGCACAGAGCGTCACGAGAGCCGTCGTGTGGACCGTCAGTTGCGTGGTCGTGCAGGACGTCAGGGTGACCCAGGTTCATCTGTGTTCTACGTATCACTTGAGGATAAGCTGATGCGACTCTTTGCTTCAGAACGTATCGCCAAGGTTATGGACCGCTTAGGCTTCGAGGAAGGCGAGCGTATCGAGGCACCAATGATTTCAAGATCTATAGAGCGTGCGCAGAAGAAGGTTGAGGAAAACAACTTCGGCATACGTAAGCGCCTGTTGGAATACGACGACGTGATGAACAAGCAGCGTACCGTAATCTACGACAAGCGTCGCCACGCCCTGATGGGTGAGCGCATAGGCATGGATATCACCAACATCATCTGGGACCGTACACTCTCAATACTTTCAAATAACGACTATGAGGGTTGCAAGGAACGTTTCCTCAAGGTGTTCTATATGGATGTGCCATTCACTGAGGAGGAGTTTACCTCTACGCCACGTCAGCAACTGGAGGAGAGCACATTCCAGAAGGTTATGGCAAACTTCAAGGAGCATGTGGACAAGGTGACAACCGAGGTTCAGCCAGTGGTGAAGCAGATATACGAAGACCCTAATGTGAACTTTGAGCGCATACTTATTCCGCTCACCGATATGCACCTCATATATCGTATGAACTTCGACCTCAAGGAGTGCTACGATGCCGAGTGCAAGAACGTGATGAAGGAGTTTGAGAAGATGATTCTGCTCCACACCATCGACGACAACTGGAAAGAAAACCTGCGTCAGCTCGATGACCTGCGTCACTCATCACAGAATGCGTCATACGAACAGAAAGACCCATTGCTTATCTTCAAACTCGAATCAGTGAAGCTATGGGATGCAATGATAAACCAGATGAATGACTCTGTATGCTCTACGCTCTCGCGCATACATATTCATAAAGAACAGGCTCCTGAGCAGGCTCCGACAGAAATGCCAAAGCCAAAGCCCCAGCCACAATACCAGACCAATAAGCCAGAACTGAATGCTGACGGTTCGCCAGCCATGCCACAAATGCCTAATCAGATGCAGGACGGCATGGACAGACCAGGCTACATAGACCCGACGGCACCACAGATGCCACCACGTATTCCTATAGTAAAGGGAAAGGAACCGCGTCCGAATGACCCTTGTCCTTGTGGCTCAGGCAAGAAGTACAAACATTGTCACGGAAGAAGGTAACAATATGGCTACAAATCACGAATTAACAAGGTTTATCAACAAAGTTGCTGAAAAGTTCCCTCCCAAGGAGGATGGTACTACGGCATTCACAGACATTCATGTGCGTGTGTCACAGGACACAGGTGACGTGATGGCATTCGATGACGACGACAACGAGATAACTCGCGTCGTTGTGGAGGAGTGGATTAACTCGCCGCTTGACACGGAGCAGTTCTATGATATGGTGCATAAGGCTTTCGCACCAATAATAGAGAATCATGGAACATTCCTGAATATAGCAAAGCCATATAACTATGTGCTGGAGAGTGAAAACGGCGACTATATCTCAGAGCTCTATATAGTGGACGATAGCGAGACTACAATACTGGGTACGCCGTTCATGCAGAATCTGTCTGAAGACCTTGACGATTTTATAGAGAAACTGCTGAAAGAGTAACAGAAAATTAGCGGGTTACTTGTGTAGTTAAAATAATTTTTGTACCTTTGCACCCGCTTTTCATGGATGGTTCGGTAGCTCAGCTGGATAGAGCAACAGCCTTCTAAGCTGTGGGTCCGGGGTTCGAATCCCCGCCGAATCACTATAGAAACAAAGCTACCGCATGTGGATACTTAGCAAGGACGTAAGGAAGCTAAGCAACCGCATGCGGTAGTTAAGTTAGGAAACAATCAGAAGCTCAGTCCGAAACCGAGACGTACGGCATTCTTTGGTGCCGTGGTGTAATCGTTATAGTTGAGACGGCGAACATAGTCGATGCGGAAGAACTTGAAGATGTTATGCAGTCCCACACGCAGTTCGGCGTATGGTTCGCTACCATTCATAATGGTAGAGTTCTCAGGCATGTACATCAGATAGTCGTTATGATTATTCTGAGGCAGGGTAGGGTTGTTCTTATCTGACAGTCCTCCCCAAAGAACGTTGACACCGATGTGCTCACGCCACTTCAGACGCTTGAGCAGAGGAATACGGTTAAGAATCTTGCCTTGCAAATCCCACTCGGTCATGAGGCTGACATAACGGTCGTTCATGAACTCCATATCAGTTACGAGGCTGAAGGTCTCTGGCTGACGGATGAGTGAGAGGTTGGCAGCTGGTGCCATAAGGAGTGGGAATGGCACGCGACTCCACTGTATGCCGCCCTTGAGCCATACGTCAATCATACCACAGTTCTTAACCCACAGACGCTTATAGATGCTTGCCTCAGTAACGTGGTAGTGGTATTCGCCACCCATGAATCCCTGCAAACCTATGGTGTGCTTGAGTTTGAAGATTGGTGCCTCGTGGTTAAGCGGGTAACGCAGGTTCTTGGTGTTCATATACTGCTGACCAGGAGAGAAGGTAATCTGGAAGAATACCTCAGAGGTGCGTATAGAACCGTGATTCCAATAGTTATGGTCTGCATCCTCAGGACGTGGCGCAGGCATGTCGGTAGTGTGATAGAAGAGGTCGCCGATGGCTGTGCTCTTATCAAACTTAAAGCCGCCGAGGAGGTTCAGTCCCCATGAGTTCTCGTGCTCATACTTTATCTCCTGTGTGTTGTGCAAAGACATACGTCTTACTTTGCTCCAGCGCATAGAGGCAAAGAGGTTATCCTTGTCGAGCTGGCTGAACTTATCAGATGCAGAACTGATATCGTAGGTGCTTGTGAACGACAGGTTCTTGCGTGGGAACTCCTGTGGCAGATACGCCTTTTTGTTGAATGAGTAGGTGACGGTACCGCTGTAGTAGTTCTTAGCCGAACGGAAACCTCGCGCATAGTATCCCTTGAAGAAAAGGTGTGGGTTGAGGTTGGCGGTTGTCTGGAAGGCTGGCTTGAAACGGAAGCCGTCGATGCTGTTACTTGAGATGTAAGAGTTGACAGGTCCCAGGTCTATCTTGCTCGGGTTATCACTCTTAGTAGTCTCGATATAGTTTTCGAGCACCGCCTTCATAAGGATGATAGCCCAGCCGAAGTGCTTGGTGTTCTTGATGCCCTTGATGAAATTGTCCATTCCAGCCTCGCCGTGGGTGAGGGCTATATCACGATTGTCTGCCCAGTATTCAGAGGTGCGCATCTGAGCATAAGGGTCAACAGTCTCTTTCGCCTTACCACGGAATATCTTCTTGTCGATAGGGTCAAAGGAGTATTCGGTGCGGCGTGAGGTGCGCGTAATAAGGAAGTTGTCAAACCTGCCTGTGAGCGACATCTCAACAAGCATGTCGTTGGTGGAGAGCACCCACTGACCGTCAGGCAACTGTATGTATTCCTGATCTATAGCCATACTCCTGACGAAGTTGATGTCTGAACGGCTTGGAATGCGAAGGTGTACCTTCTTGACGTGAAGCGTGGAATCCTTTACGATATACAGGTTTCCGTTGAAACCGAAGTCCTGTTGGTTGTTAGGAGTAAAGGTGACGCAGATACATGAGTCGCGGTCTATCTTTACCGTATCAGTGAGGTAGAAACGATAGAAGTTCGTGGCACCGTCAGCGATAGGCGATGTGAAATGCTGGCGCAAGAGGCGCACCTGATTGTCGTATATATCCACCTCGCTGAAGATATCCTTGGCAAGAGCCGTAAACAGGTCGCCAGTCTCTATGAGGTCGTTGATACCAGACTCCTTCTCAGCCTCTATGAAGGTCTTCTCGTCTTTAGGGTTTTGACGGTAGTAATAGCGTGATACTTTCTCCGTAGTTATAACGGGGAGTACGTATTTGTCTGTGATGGGGTTCTTCTCTATCTGGTTCTTCAGGTATGCTTTTTTGGCATATACGCCAGAGTCGAGAGAGTGCTCGCTAAGTTCGTTGAGCGCTATGGTCAACTTCTCGTAGTTGCGATACTGGTAGTAGTCGTTTACCTCGAGTTTGTTCTGTTTCTTGGCAGCTATCACGCGCTTCATGAAAGCAACGGCAGGGTTGTCCTTACGGTTGTACTTACGCTTCTTAGACTTAACAACCACCTCGTTAAGCGAACGTATGTCGGTTCGCAGACGTATAATGATGTTCTCCTTGCTATTCTCGGTTACGTGAATCATCTGCGCCTTGTAGCCCACAGCAGAGAAGGTAAGTTTCCATCCGTTGCGACGGGGGATGGTAAACGCACCATTTTGGTCGGTAAGAACATTAAGGTGATGTCCGCGGTATGTAACGCTTACACGTGGTACACCTGCGCCAGTCTCGGCATCAAGGATTATACCACTGATGTTTTGTGCTGTAGCACAAAGAGTGCCAAGTAATAGTTGTAATGTAAAAAGTATCTTTCGCATATTATAAATTTTTCTCCCTATAGAAACATAACTTTATTTTAATCAATTGCTTCGTCAGCAGGATAACCGCCCATCTCGCGAATGGCATTCTTGAGCATGGTGTATTGCTGATAGAGGTTGTTAACGGGTTGTTCGCCGCAAGTGTAATCATGCATCGGCGTTTTGAGATAGAACGACAGGAAACGCTGTATGCCGTAGCGTCCAGCCCTTGCTGCCAGGTCGGACAGCAGACAAAGGTCGAGACACAGAGGGGCAGCGAGTATGGAGTCGCGACAAAGAAAGTTGATTTTTATCTGCATGGGGTAACCCATCCAACCAAAGATGTCAATGTTGTCCCATCCTTCTTTGTTGTCATTACGTGGTGGGTAATAGTTGATACGCACCTTGTGGTAATAATCGCCGTAGAGGTCTGGCTGGTCGTCTTCTCTGAGAATGGTGTTGAGAGTGGAGAGCTTGCTGACCTCCTTGGTACGGAAATTATCAGGTTCGTCAAGCACCAGTCCGTCCCTGTTGCCAAGAATGTTGGTAGAGAACCAGCCTGAGAGTCCGAGGCATCGTGTGCTGATGATAGGTGAGAAGCCAGACTTTATGAGAGTCTGACCAGTCTTGAAGTCCTTACCAACTATAGGCATGTGAGTCTGCTCGGCAAGTTGCCACATGGCTGGTATGTCAACCGTAGTGTTTGGAGCACCCATAATAAATGGTGCACCCTCAACAAGTGCAGCGTAGGCATAGCACATAGATGGCGCCACATTCTTGCGGTCGTCAGCCTTCATAGCCTGTTCCAGGTGGGCAAGTGTGTCGTGCACCTGCATATTGACAGGCACATATATCTCAGTGGATGCAGCCCATAAAACCACGATACGAGAGCAGTTATTTTCAGCCTTGAACCTACGTATATCAGCGCGTATCTGCTCTACCATATCCCAACGGTCGGCACATTGCTTAACGTTGTCACCATCCAGACGCTTAGCATAGTTCTTGTCAAACGCTGCAGGCATAGGTACTATCTGTTCCAGTTCTTCCTTTACTGGAAGTATGTCTTTTTCCTTCAACACCTCACAATACATGGCAGACTGGAAGGCGTTCTGAGGATAAACGTCCCATGTGGCAAAGACTATATCGTTTAGAGAGGCAAGGGGTACGATGTCAGAATAATGCAGGTAGCGTGCATCCTCACCGCTGCCTACACGAATCTTATCATACTGAGTCATCGAACCAATAGGCTTGGTAAGTCCACGACGTGCCATGAGTACGCCAGTAATAAATGTAGTAGCAACGGCGCCATTGCCTACTATCATAATACCGAGTTTGCCATCAGCAGGTTTTATGTTGGTTGTATTCATTTTATATTTTGATATCTCTTTTTAATCCGTGAGTTATATGTATGGTGTTGCATCCTAATGACTGAGCAGGGAGGATGTCTTTCTCCATGGAGTCGCCTACGACGGTAATATCTGTAGGGAGCAATGGAGTGGGAGAGGCTTTACGTAGTGCTTCGACAGCCAGTTGCCATATCCTGATGTCAGGTTTTCTGATTCCCACTTCTGCTGATTCTATGATGTCAGCAAAGAAACCGTCAAGTTGAAATTCACTCAGCACGGTACGTATGTTGCCGTAGAAGTTGCTTACGAGCACCATCGTCGGGTGGTGTGTCTCAGTAAGATGCTGCAACACCTCGCGTGATTCTCCTACTACCTCAAGGGTCTCTGCATATATATCGTTCGCAATCTTGCCGCTTATGTCTGTGTGCAGATAGTCTTCTGAAAGAGCGTTGCGTAAGTGGCTTAACTGCAGTTGTACTTTCTTTTCGAGCGTTATGCGGAAAGTGTCAGAGGGCAGTATTGTCTTGCCTTCGCCCAGTGTGCGCTCTGTGGCTACGTATGCCTGCCAGAAAGAATCCCATGTCACGGGGATTTCGTTGCGCTGGTATGCACGGAATATAACCTTGCTCCAGTGTTCGCCCCTCGTGTCTATTGTCGCACCATAATCAAACAGAAATGCTCTCATGAGAATCAGGAGTTTAATGAGTTCATGAGTCTCTCGCACATCTTTTCGTGACGGTGGCGCAGATAAAGCGCGATAGCCATAAGAACCGTAAGTTCAAATACCGGACTTATCCAAGGCACGGAGCACAGGCAACCTATGTAAAGCACTATGGCGCGCCAGTTGTAGGATATTATGTTGGCATATTTCATCAGCGGTCTGCTTTGACGGCATAGGTCATCACGAAACTGCTGAGGAGCATTGCCCATATTGCCATATCGTTGGGTAAGCATTTGCTTTAGACGCTGAAACTGCGGTGTGCTCTCCTCTTGTTTGCGGCAATACTTGGAATAGTTGCCAAAGAAGAATATGCCTGCGAGGTTGCGCTCCTTCAGGTGTTGTTCGTATATGGCATGTTGACTTTCGTAGGAGTCAAGTTCAGCCCCCTCTTTACCATTCAGGAAAAACAGGTGTATGTTGCGGTAATAATCTGCAAGGCGACACTGGTAATTGTGAGCACCGAAACCTGCTATGCAGCAGAGTAACAGAAACCAAAGTCTCCAGGGGGTGCCAGTAAAGGGGATATTGACATCCCACAATCTCCACGTAAGGGCGAGGTATATGCAGATAAACCAAAATTCGGTTGCCCCCCCGTCGAGTAATCGCCCTGTTATACTTGTCTTGCCAGTCAGGCGTGCCAACTGTCCGTCGGCAGAGTCAAGGAAGTTTGCTGTCATTAACAGCAGCACGCCGAGTATGTTGTGATACAGGTCGGCATAGTGAAACATCCATGCGGAAAATAATCCGATGAAGTAAGACAGAATCGTTACAGCATTAGGACTCCAGCCTATCTTCTTAAAAAACAAGGCAAAGAGCAGTCCGATAGGGCGAGTGAAGTATATATCTATGCCTTCTTCGGTGTCTGCTGATTTGTATGTAGAGCGTAATAATGCTTTGAACGAACTCATTGTTGTATAACAGAAACGATGGCGCTGGCAGCCTCAGAGAGACAAGGTGCGAATGATGGCCAATCGTTGAAATCTACTATGTGAAGTGTGCCGTCGGCACTTAGTATAGCATCGCCGCCAAAGACGGGAACATTCAGCGAGGTGGCAAGGTGCAGAGCCTCTTGCTTAAGCAGATGGGCATGATTTGAAGCCCAGAAGAAACTTGTGCCCAAGACGCCATAGAACTTTATGTGATGACCCTCGTAATGAGGTTGCATGATGTATTTGTCAATTCCTTGCGCCTGGAACTGGGCGAGAGCCTTTTTCAGGTCAGGAAGAGTGGGGCAGTAGAGCACGTCTCCCTCAGAGTGAGCTTTGTCATCGGCACGCTTTATCCATAGTGGCGGATTGGCAGTCTCTGCTACATAACTGCGATTATTGCATGCCCGAATGCCTTTTACGCTGTTGACGCATGGAGCACCCTTGAGCATTCTGAGTGCTTCTTTACTGCGCGCCATAGAGATGTATCGGTCTGCCTCGGGAAGGATGCCTGAGCTTATGAGGTTTTCTTCGCTTACGGCATCAACGATATACCCTTGTCTCTTCGCTTTATTAAGCACAGCATCCATTATGCCTCGGTCTTTCTCTACGCTGTTTGGCGAAAACCGCTTTGCACGATATATGCCGAGCAGACGCTGGGGCTTTATAAACCGTTGTGCCACCTCAAGGTCAGTACGATGGTCTATATCCATAACCGTGCCGAGCGGATAAGCATATAACTGCTGACCGTTGGATGTCAGGGCTCGCTGGAAATTACGCATACGACTAACGCCCTTGCTGATGCAATCCTCCAGAATAGTGAGGGCGGGGTGGGAGAGTCCGTAAATGCCAGCCGACACATAGGCCGTTTCATTATCACCGCAAATCGGTTTTTCGTCATGAAAACCTTTTATTACGGGTAATAGAGTCTTGTCAGCACTGTCGGTGAGCACATAGAGGGGTTTCTCATCGTCGCAGTAGTCTGTTACTGCCATCATGCCGTCTGCATCAGATTTGCTGAATGCCTCGACAAACCGACTGAACATACGTTCGCTAAACACGGTATCTACGGTGGTGAGAATGAACCTGTCGCCTTGCAGCAATGGAGCCATCTCATGTAGCGAGTGCATCGAACTCTCAGTTGTTTTTACTATATGCCTCAGAGGTAATCCCTGTTGCTCGAGTGATGTCAAATGATTATTGACTTCGGGGTAGATGTCGTTGCAAATGACAATTATCTCGGTAGCACCATTGTCGATGAATATGCGTATCAGTCTGTCGATAAGTTTTTCGCCGTTAAGTTCTACTAACGGCTTAGGCAAATTGATGCCCTCTTCTCTTAATCGTGAACCTTTTCCGGCAGCTATGATGGCATATTTCATCTTCCTTTCGCGTGCGTGTGCCTAAAAAACGTTTGCAAAGTTACACATTATTTATTACATACGGATAGGTTAGATATTTTTTTTTACAAAAATTTGGTGGTTTCGGAGAAATTTGCTACTTTTGTACCCAAATTGACAATTACACGACAAGATGAACAAGTCATACGCATCTTATTTTTACTTCTATTTTTACTTTGCAGGTCACTGTGGAGCGGGAAGTTGCGTGTAAGTTCAACTTAAGATTTAATGCAAGAAAAAGGATATAAAAAATTGCAACATCCCGCTTAGTAAAAAACTTAGCGGGATTTTTTTTAAAGATAACAAAACAAGAACAAGATTATACAGAGAAATGAAAAGAATTGCAATACAAGGCGAACTGGGTAGTTTTCATGATATAACGGCTCACCATTATTTTGAGGGCGAACAGATGCAGATAATTTGTTGCAGCACTTTCGAAGAGGTGTTTGACAACATGAAGCAAGACCCAACGGTCATTGGCATCATGGCTATCGAAAATACTATTGCGGGTTCGCTGTTGCATAACTACGATTTGCTGAGACAGTCAGGCATGACGGTGGTAGGTGAGTACAAGACTCACATCTCTCACTGTATATGCGCTCTGCCTGGAAGTAAGTTGGATGAACTCAAAGAGGTTCATTCTCATCCAGTGGCTTTGGCTCAATGTCAGAAGTATCTCAGCAAGCACCCCAATATGAAGATGGTGGAAGGCGACGATACTGCTGGTGCTGCCAAGTGGATAGCCGAGAACAATATGCAGGGAGTAGCCGCCCTGTGCCATGCCGACGCTGCCAGAATGTATGGTCTTGAAGTTTTGGAAGACCATGTAGAGGATAACCCCCATAACTACACACGCTTTCTTGTCATGAGCGATGTCAGGAAGGCTGATTTCCTCAGGGCTCTTAACGAGGCTGACAAGTCAAGCATAGTGTTCTCTCTGCCTCACGAGGAAGGTTCTCTTTCTCAGGTGCTTAGCATACTGTCTTTCTACAAGATAAACCTTACCAAGATACAGTCGCTCCCAATCATCGGCAGAGAGTGGGAATATATGTTCTACGTTGATGTCACTTATGACGACCTGACACGATACCGTCAGAGTATTGACGCAATAACGCCGCTGACCAGAGACTTGACCATACTGGGCGAATATACAGCAGCAAAATGATAAACGAAATAGAATTACAATCAATACAATACATCGCAAATGAGCAACATTAAACCAGCAGACAGGCTGTCAAACGTACAAGAGTACTACTTCAGCCGCAAACTTAAAGAAGTGGCAAAAATGAACGCTGAAGGCAAGGATATCATAAGCCTTGCTATTGGTTCGCCTGATATGCCGCCGTCAGAAAGGACTATTGAGACACTTTGTAGGGTGGCTTATGACCCTAATGCGCATGGTTACCAGCCTACGGTGGGTACACCAGAACTGAGGGAGGCGATGGCTTATTTCTATAAAAGGTGGTATAACGTTGACCTTGACCCCAAGACTGAGATTCAGCCTATGATAGGTTCCAAGGAGGCGATACTCCACGTTACCCTTGCCTTGTGTAATCCTGGCGACGAAGTGCTCGTGCCTAATCCGGGTTACCCCACATATACAGCCTTGAGCAAGATTCTCGGACAAAAGATAGTAAACTACGACCTCTTGGAGAATGACGGCTGGCAGCCCGACTTCGATTCTTTGGAGAAGATGGATCTGAGCCGGGTGAAGATAATGTGGACCAACTATCCTAACATGCCTACAGGTGGCAACGCCCGCCGCGAGACTTATGAGAGGCTGGTGAAGTTTGCCCAGGAACACAACCTCGTAGTGGTGAACGACAACCCCTATTCATTTATCATCAATGACAATCCGCAGTCAATACTCCAGGTGCCTGGTGCCAAGGACTGTTGCATAGAGTTCAACTCCATGTCTAAGTCGCACAATATGCCTGGATGGCGTGTCGGTATGGTGGCAACAAATTCAGAGTTTATATCATGGATACTGAAGATAAAGTCGAATATTGATTCCGGCACGTTCCGTGGCATACAGCTCGCTGCCGCTGAGGCTTATCACAATGATGATGACTGGCATAGGGAAAATAACTATACCTACTACAAGCGCAGAAGGGTTATTGCCGAACAGATAATGGACGTTCTGGAGTGCAAATATGACAAGAACTCCGTGGGTATGTTCCTCTGGGGCAAGATACCTGAGAAGTACGCCACATGTGAGGAACTGACAGAGAAGATTCTGCATGAGGCACGTGTGTTCATCACTCCGGGCTTTATCTTCGGCAGCAACGGCGAGAGATACATACGTATTTCCCTTTGTGCTAAGGATAATAAGATAAAAGAGGCTTTAGAGAGAATAAAAGCCGTAATGCAATAATAATAAACAAATAAATAACAACATAAAGACAATGGAATTAGAACTTGAACTTGAACCATTAAACTTACCAAGTGACCAGACACGCCCCTTCGTCATCGCAGGACCATGTTCGGCTGAGACTGAAGAGCAAGTAATGACAACAGCAAGACAACTTGCCGAAAAGGGATGCCACATGTTCCGTGCAGGCGTGTGGAAACCACGTACCAAGCCAGGTGGCTTTGAGGGTCATGGCGAACCAGCCCTGAAGTGGATGGTAGAGGTGAAGCAGGAAACAGGAATGCTGATAGGCACTGAGGTGGCAACACCTGAGCATGTGGAGCTTGCCATGAAGTATGGCGTGGATATACTGTGGATTGGTGCACGCACATCGGCTAACCCGTTCGCTATGCAGCAACTGTCTGATGCCATGGCTGGTGTCGATGTTCCTGTCATGGTTAAGAATCCCGTAAATCCTGATTTGGAACTGTGGATAGGTGCTCTGCAGCGTATCAATAAGGCTGGTGTCAAGAAGCTGGCTGCCATCCATCGTGGTTTCTCTTCTTTCGAGAAGTCTATGTATCGCAATGCTCCTATGTGGCAGATTCCTATTGAGTTGCGCCGTCGCATACCTAATCTTCCTATCTGTTGCGACCCTTCACACATGGGGGGCAAGCGCGAACTTATCGCTCCGCTCTCTCAGCAGGCACTCGACCTGGGCTTCGACGGCTTGATGATAGAGTCTCACTGCGACCCTGATAATGCGTGGAGTGATGCCAAGCAGCAGCTTACACCTGAGGTTTGCGACTATGTTGTCAGCCTACTCGTGGCTCGTCAGGCTACATTCACCACTGAGGGCATTAAACTGCTCCGTCAGCAGATTGATGCTATTGACAACGAGCTGATGGAACTGCTTGCCAAGCGTATGCGTGTGTGCCGCGAGATAGGTCAGTATAAGAAGGAGCATAACATACAGGTGCTGCAGACAGGTCGTTACAACGAGATTCTCGACAAGCGTGGTGCACAGGGTTCGCTCCTCGGCATGAGCGACCAGTTTGCCAAGCAGATATTCGAGCATATCCACGAGGAGTCTGTTCGTCAGCAGCTTGAAATAGTAAACAAGTAATAGAATATAAAAAATGAAGATACTTATTCTTGGTGCAGGAAAGATGGGTTCGTTCTTTATCGACCTGCTTAGCTTTGACCATGAAGTGGGGGTTTACGAGAAAGACCTCAAGCGAATGCGCTTTACCTATAACTGTCAGAGGTTCACTGCTTTGGACGAGATACGTGAATTTTCTCCTGAACTGTGTATTAATGCTGCAACGGTGAAATATACCATCCCCGCTTTTAATGAGGTGATGGACTATCTTCCCAAGAACTGCATACTGAGTGACATCGCCTCAGTTAAGACAGGACTCAAGGAGTTTTATGAATCTACGGGCCGTCGATACGTCAGCACTCACCCTATGTTCGGTCCTACCTTTGCCAACCTCAACCAGTTGTCTGAGGAGAATGCCATCATCATCAGCGAGGGTGACTACATGGGACGTTGCTTCTTCAAGGATTTGTACAGCAAGCTCGACCTGAATATATATGAATACACCTTCGAGGAGCACGACAAGACGGTGGCTTACTCCCTGTCTATACCTTTCGTGAGCACCTTCGTGTTCTCGGCTGTCATGAAGCATCAGGACGCGCCTGGCACCACGTTCAAGCGTCATCTGCGTATAGCCAAGGGCGTGTTGAACGAGGACGACTACCTGCTGCAAGAGGTGCTGTTCAACCCCTACACCCATGATCAGGTTGACCAGATACGCAAGGAATTGAAGGAACTGCTTGAAATCATAGACAATAAGGATGCAAAGGGTATGAAAGCCTATCTTACCAAGATTAGGAACAACGTAAAACGTGATGTCGAGGCGTTAAAATCTTGATTTAGGTTAAAAAAACTGAAAAATACAGTTTCTGCGCATCAAACTTTCAACTTTCAACTTTCAACTTTCAACTTTTATTAGTACCTTTGCACACGATTTGCGCCTATGCGTGAGGAATTTTAGTACAATATGTACCAATATCAAACCATTTAATGAAACAAGACAACAGAAAACAAAACCCTAAAAACCAATATCGTATAAACGATCAGATTCGTGTTCGTGAGGTACGTGTAGTGAGCGATGATGGCTCATCTGTAATGCCAACAAAACAGGCTATCGAATTAGCCCACCAGCGTGGTGAGGACCTTGTAGAGATAAGCCCAAATGCTCAGCCCCCTGTTTGTCGTATCATTGACTATTCTAAATTCCTCTATCAGCAGAAGAAGAAGGCGAAGGAAATGAAGCAGAAGCAGGTGAAGGTGGAAGTGAAAGAGATTCGCTTCGGACCTCAGACCGATGAGCACGACTATAACTTCAAGCTCAAGCATGCCAAGGAGTTCCTTGAAGAGGGCAATAAGGTCAGAGCCTACGTGTTCTTCCGTGGTCGTTCCATTCTCTTCAAAGAGCAGGGTGAAGTCCTCTTGCTGCGTTTTGCTAACGACCTTGAAGAGTTTGGTAAGGTAGAGCAGATGCCACGTCTTGAGGGTAAGAAGATGTTCCTCTTCCTTGCTCCTAAAAAGGCTGGACAGGCTAAGAAGTCACAGCAAAAGCTCGACCGTGAGCGTCGTGAGGCAGAGGCTGCTGAGGTTAGCCAGTCTATTGCACAAGAGATAGAAGGCGATGGTCTCGCTGCTAATGCAAAGGGCATAGATTCCCTGGCTAAGCTAAAGGCTGACATGCCAGACAACGAAGATTAAGAAAAAAAAGAGTGCGTAACGCCCGGTATATGCGTTGCCACCATATTTAATAATTAATTAAACAAATAAAAAAAATGCCAAAAGTAAAGACAAATTCCGGTGCAAAGAAGCGTTTCGCTTTCACTGGTTCAGGTAAGGTGAAAAGACACCATGCTTATCACAGTCACATTCTGACTAAGAAGACAAAGAAGCAGAAGAGAAATCTTCTCGGTTCCACTATTGTTGACAACAGCAATATGAAACAGGTTCGTGACCTTCTTAACTTGCGTTAATTCACCCTATTGTCGAACTTTTTTAAAGAAACAAAACTATGCCAAGATCAGTAAATCATGTTGCCTCTAAGGCAAAGAGAACTCGCATCCTGAAACTTACCAAGGGTTACTTTGGCGCTCGTAAGAATGTTTGGACAGTAGCTAAGAACACTTGGGAGAAGGGTCTCACCTATGCTTACCGTGACCGTAAGAACAAGAAGCGTAACTTCCGTGCTCTGTGGATTCAGCGTATCAACGCTGCTGCACGTATGGAGGGTCTCTCTTACTCACAGCTCATGGGTCTCCTTCACAAGGCAGGCATCGAAATCAATCGTAAGGTCCTCGCTGACCTTGCTGTCAACAACCCTGAAGCATTCAAGGCTATCGTTGACAAGGTAAAGTAAGAAACAACTAATTTCATTACAATACCTGCCGTCGCAAACACAACATACAACAGTTGTGTTTGCGGCTTTTTTTAATTAAAAGTAAGGATTGGTGCAATATATTCATACCTTGAGCGTTTACTTAATAAAAGCAAGGATATTATTTTATAACATCAATACATATTTATTAAATACGCCCGCCTATGAAACAAAGCTACTTAATCCCTTCTTTTAATTTTAATCCTTCAGAGGAAACCCTCGCCGTCATCCGTCAGTTCGCCTATACGTTCCGTCCTGTCGAGGTTGATGGCAGATATGAGGAATTCTGTTTAAATTAAAATTAAAAATATGATAGTTTCTCCATCCCTTTTGTCTGCGGACTTTCTTCATCTTGACCGTGAAATAGAAATGATTAACAGGAGTGATGCCCAGTGGCTTCATTTTGATGTCATGGATGGACACTTCGTTCCTAATATCTCGTACGGCTTCCCCATCATGCAGGCTGTTTCTAAGGTGCTGACCAAGAAGCTTGATGTTCATTTCATGATTTCTAATCCTGAGAACTACATTAAGCAGACGGCTGCTGTGGGAGCCACGATAATGAATGTGCATTACGAGGTTTTCCGTAATATATATTCCCTGAAGCAGTGTATTCAGGACATACATGCTGAGGGCATGAAAGCTGGCGTAACCATCAATCCCGACACTCCCGTTTCGGTATTGTCATTCATTATCAATGAGGTGGATATGGTGCTCATCATGGGTGTATTCCCAGGTTTCGGCGGACAGAAGTTCATCCCTGCGACAATAGATAGGGTAAAGGAAACAAGAGAGTTGATAAAATCTCATGGTGCCTCGGTTCTTATTGAGGTTGATGGTGGTGTTAATGACAGCAACGCCAAGGCGCTTGCCGATGCAGGTGCCGACATCCTCGTCTCAGGCAACTATATCTTCAAGTCGCCTAACCCTGAGGTCACCATTACCGAACTCTGTAATCTGTAACCCCCCCCTCTTTTTTTCTTATGAAGACAGGACTTGTGCTTGAGGGTGGTGGACTGCGTGGCATGTTCACCAGCGGCGTGATTGACGCGCTACTCGAGGAGGATATCCGCTTCGACGGCATGATAGGCGTATCGGCTGGAGCATTGTTCGGCTGCAATCTGAAGTCGAGGCAGAAGGGACGTGCCCTGCGTTATAATATCCAGTTGAAGAAAGACCCTCGCTACATGGGCTTGCGTTCACTTTTCAAGACGGGCGATATAGTAGGGGCAGAGTTCTCATACCATGTAGTGCCATTTGAGATTGACATCTTCGATGGCGAAACCTTCCGTAATAACCCCATGGACTTCTGGCTTGTGGCTACCGATATAGTTACGGGCAAGCCTGTGTATCATCAGGTGAAGGAGTTTACCCACGACGAACTGGAGTGGATGCGCGCCTCAGCCTCCATGCCTGCTGTGTCGCGTCCCGTTGAGATTAACGGTCAGCTGCTGCTCGATGGCGGTATGGTCGATGCCATACCCCTGAAAGAGTTTCAGAACAAGGGCTACGAGCGCAATATCGTGGTGCTCACCCAGCCTGCAGGCTATTATAAGAAGAAGACCAAGCTCGCGTGGCTCATCAGGCGTCTGACTAAGAAATACCCCCTCGTGGGCGAAATCATGGCTAACCGCCACAAGATGTACAACAGCGAGCTGGAATATATCGCAAGTCAGGCAAAGGCTGGTAACACCTTATTGATATTTCCTGAAGAACCCCTGAAGATAGGTCGTACCGAACTCAACGAGAAGAAGATGCGCCGTGTTCACAAGCAGGGCTACGACGTTACCCGTGCCATGATGCCTAAAATCAAAGAGTTTCTTCGTCAGTAAATAATATCACCTTTTTCAGTAGTTTTGGTTAAAAAACGTAAAGGCTCTATAGAAAAATAGAACACAAACGTGGAACTATGTCTAAATTTCTGTACCTTTGTAACCGAAAGATTGAAAAAGGAACATTAATTATTGACTAACAAACGCATGAAGAAATTTTTACTCTCCGTTTTTGTTTTATCGTCATCGCTGTGTGCTAACGCAGGAGGTTTGATGACCAATACCAACTACCACATTGCTTTCGACCGTATGTTTGCGCGTGGCGCCACCACAGAGATTGATGCAGCTTACAGCAACCCTGCTGGTCTTGTATGGGGTCATGAGGGTCTTGAATTGTCGCTTAACTTACAGAAGCCCTGGCAGCGTCGTAATATAGAGACCCAGATGGACAATTTCCTCGGTCAGCCTTACGACAAGGAGTATGTGGGCAAGGCGTCAGCGCCTATCGTGCCAGCGTTTTTTGCCTCTTATCACAAGGATAAGTGGGCTGTTTCTGCCATGTTTGGTATCGTGGGCAGCGGCGGTTTCGTTGAGTATGACGATGGTGTACCTATGTTTAATGTGCCAATAACCGCTCTCCTTGCAGCCAAGCAGATAACGCCAGGCAGTTATTCCCTCGACTCTTATATGAAGGGCAAGCAGTATATCTATGGCGGTCAGGTAAGTTTTGCTTACAAGTTTCTTGACTGTCTGTCAGCTTCCGTTGGTGCTCGTGTGAGCTATTATGACGGTTTCTACAGAGGTCATGTAACGGCTGTGCCTGGTCAGCAGTTGTCACAGGTGGTGGGCAGCGACCCTCTTGTTAATCTCCAGCTCGACTGCACACAGCGTGCATGGGGCTTTGCTCCAATCATTGGTCTTGATTTCCATAAGGATAAGTGGACAGTGGCTTTGCGCTATGAGTTCCGTACCAAGATAAGGACTAAGAACAATACAGAGTTACTCAGCGTAGGTTCACGCGATGGCAGTGGTGCCTATTCTCAGATTGACGTAAAGGCTATGGCTGAGCAGTATGGTAATGAAGCAACTATCGAGGCTCTCTCACACACTTCGCTCGGTAGCATGGCTGGCAAGGTGGCTGGCTATCTGCCTAATGCCGAGACCCGTTATGATATGCCTTCCCTGTTTGTTGCTGCTGTGGCTTATGAGTTCACCCCACGTCTGCGTGCCTCTGTGGAGTATCACCACTACGACGATAAGAATGCTAAGATGGCTGACGACCGTCAGAAGACTCTCTCTCACGGCACTCACGAGGTGCTGGCTGGTGTAGAGTACGACATCAACAAGAAGTTCACCATCAGCTGTGGTGGTCAGCGTACCGACTACGGACTTACTGACGATTACCAGCAGAACACCTCTTTCGCTTGCGATAGCTATTCGCTTGGCTGTGGCGGTGCATGGAACGTGAACGATAAGATTCGTCTCAACGTGAGCTACTTCTGCTCGCTCTATAGCGATTACGAGAAGAATCTCACCAATGCTTACGGCACTCCGTTCAAGGCTAAGGAGACCTACAGCCGTACTAACCACGTTATCGGCGTGGGCATCGACTATAAGTTCTAGCTCATTGAACTTCTTGAACCAGCGCTTTAGCGCATCTTGAACCTTTTGAACCCTTAATAAATTAGGGCTTTCACCATGTGGTGGAAGCCCTATATTTATTATATATAATGTATGTATCTTATGCCAGTTGCAGTTGCATGTTGTGTTCCTTTGCCAGTCGGCGCAGGTTTATCAGGGCATAGCGCATTCTGCCCAGGCTGGTGTTGATGCTCACGCCGGTGAGGGCGGCAATCTCCTTGAATGACAGGTTCTGGTAATAGCGCATCTGCACTACCTCTCTTTGTGCCTCAGGCAGAAAACCTATCATCGCCTTCACGTCAGCCAGCACCTGTGCGTTAGCCATGAGGTCTTCGCTGCTTGTTTCCATCAGCGTCTTGTCGCTCATTGATGAGATGTCGAAATCGTCATCCATGTCTATTATCTGCTTAGTCTTCTGTCGGCGATACCAGTCCATGATAGCGTTATGGGCTATGCGTATCATCCATGCGTTAAACTTGCCCGTAGGGGTGTACTTTCTCATCTGCAGGTTAGTGATAGCCTTCAGGAAAGTCTCCTGGAAGATGTCGTTAGCCACTTCCTGGTTGTGCACAATAAAGATAATGTAAGAGAAGATGCCAGTCTTTGTTCGATTAAGTAATTCATCGAACGCGCGGTTATTGCCTTCTACATACTCAACAGCCAACTCTTCGTCGGTCATTTGAGACAGTTTCTTCATATTTTCTTTTTAATTGGTTTGAAAAGTAGAAGTTTCTTCTATAGGCAATAATGTTTAGTTAGTGTTATTAATTTTATTGTTTAAGTGTAAGTGTTATACACAATCGAGCGCAAAATTACACAAAACTTGCGAAACGTGCAAATTTTTTAACATTTTTCGTACTATTTGGTGTAATAAAAGAGTGTTTTACTCGTTGTGGTAGCTCACTTCGTCCACATCGGTAATGTCGAGAATATTCTTCACTATGTCGTTCAGTTCCTGACTGCTGTGCACAAAGAATCTCATCTTGCAGGTCACTATCGCATCCTCAGTCACGGTGTGCAGCATGTCTATTGACAGGTGCAGTCGGTTTGATATGCCGTCGATGATGTCTGATAGCAGGTGCTGTCTGTCCACAGCCTTCAGCGTAATGGTAGCAGGGAATACGCTCATCTTGTCTTCCTTATAGTCCACAGCCACTATGTTGTCGCCCTGTTGCGATGCCTGGCTGATAGCCTCCTGGCAGTCGCGCCTGTGCACCATTATCTGGTTGTCGGGCAGGTGGAATCCTATCACCTCTTCGCCAGGGATAGGGTGGCAAACGGGGCATCTCACGTATTCTGGCTTAGGCAGATTGTCCAGATACTGGTGTATGTTCTTCAGTGCCTTGTATGACTTAGCGCTGGTGCTCCAGCTCGTCTGTGGCCACACGTTAGGGTCGGTGCCTATCTCCACGCAGTCGCCTCGCTTCAGCCTTGTGCGCACCGATGCCAGGTGTCCGTTAATCTTGGCGTATTTTGCATGCATGCCCACGCTGGTGTGTATGTGGAATGCAAAGTCTATCGCCGTGGAGTGCTTAGGCAGCAGCACCGCCTTGCCGTCAGGGGTGTAAACCTGTATGTCGTCGTTGTAGAATGAGGCGCGCACCGACTGCATGAAGTAGTCGTGCTCATCGTTCTTCTGCTCGGTATTCTCAGCCACGTCCTTCAGCAGCGAACGGAAATCCTTCAGCCACATGTTGATGTCTATCTCCCTCTCGCCGCTGTTGAAGAGGTAGCCCAGCATGGTCTTCTTCCTCATCTTCTCAGACTGTATATGCACCTCTTCCCATATACCGTAGTCAGAGAGCAGTTGGGTGTGGAAAGCCTGATAGCCGTTCTGCTTAGGCAGGTCTATATAGTTGATTATCGAGTTAGGGCGCTCCTTGAATTTATCTGTCAGCAAGGAATAGATTTTCAGTATCATATTCTTGTCTGACAGTTTATTGTTGCTTGGGAACACTATTCGTGTGAAGTGTCGGCACTCCAGGTGCTCGTAGTCCTCGTCCTGCGTCTTCATCTTGCGCCACAGGTTATAGGGCTGTTTGTAAGCCACCTCGCGCTTGTATTCTATGCCGTTCTTGGTCAGTATGTCGTCCACCGTCTTGTTAAACGCCGCCATGCGCTTCTCGTCCATCTTGCGGTCCTTCTCTATCAGATCCAGAATCTTGCAGTACCACTGCGGACAGCGGTAGCGGAACGACAGGTTCTCCAGCTCTATCTTGATGGTGTACAATCCCAGTCGGTTAGCCAGCGGAGCATAGAAATAGTCTGTCTCGCCAGCTATCTTCATCTGCTTGTCGGGGCGCATAGAGTCCAGCGTGCGCATGTTATGCAGGCGGTCAGCCAGCTTTATCAGTATAGCCCTTATGTCGTAGTGCATGGAGTCCAGCATCTGCTTAAAGTTGTCCAGCTGCTTCGACATGGCGTAGCTCTGCTTCTTCTGCTTCGTCACCACGCGCACCAGGAACGCCACGTCCTGACCGAACATATTCTCTATGTCCTCTATCGTCGTCGGTGTATCTTCCACCACGTCGTGCAGGAAAGCCGCACACACGGGTGCAGCACCCAGTTGCAGCTCCTTCGCCACTATCAGCGCCACTGCTATCGGGTGTATTATGTATGGTTCGCCCGTCTTGCGTCGTTGCTCGTGGTGAGCCTCCTTGGCACACATGAAAGCCTTCTTCACCAGCTTCATCTCCTCCTCAGTGGAGCGATTCTCCATGGCAGAGAACACCTCATTAGCTCTGCGCAGTATCTCTTCTTCTGTAATTTCGTGCAGTTTCATAAGCAACGTGATGTTTTTAATTAACGAATGATTTTGCAAAAATACCTAAAAAAAATTATATCGCCAAATTTCTCGTTCCTTTTTTATATAACTGAAGCCAAAAACCTATTTTCTTCTTTTGTTCTTTCAATAATTTCGCCATACAACTCTTTGAGGGCAAGAAAGTCCGCATCGTATGGGATGCAGAGCAGGAGAAGTACTATTTCTCTGTTACGGATATAGTGCAGGGGCGAGGGTGATATGTGAGGGGGGGATAGAGAGAAATAAATAAGCCGATGGAGCGTGTGCTCTGTCGGCTTTTCCCTTCAAGTGGTTAGTGTAACCAAGCTGTTATGAGGTAAAATTAAGGTTTTTCTTCCCAAAAATTTGGTGAATTGGAATAAATATATTACTTTTGCAGCATGAACGATAGGATCAGAGAAGCAACATATACGAAGGAGTTTGACGAATACTATCAAAACTTGCCTCAGAAGATAAAAGACAAATATGATTATGTATTCGAAATCATGCTGACGAAATACGTTGTCAGTACGAAGTTCGTCAAGCGTCTTGAGAAAACTGAGTTCTATGAAATGCGTGTGTCAGTTGGAAACAATGAGTATCGCACCGTGCTATTTGCCATTGACGCAGATAATTTTATGGAATGTCATCGTATGGTGATGCTCAACTCTTTTGTTGAAAAGGGAACGAAGCAGTACGCTGCCGAGATTAAGAAAGCAGAACAACTATTAAAAGAATGGGAGGAAAGTTTATGATAAAGATTAGTGAAGAGAAATGGGCAAAGTTGCCACAGATTGACGACCGCCTGTCAGAGAAGTACGGTTCCGTAGGTTCACCATCTCGCAAGGAGTTTCAGGCAAAAGCAGAGGCGTGGTATTATGCAGAATTGCTGCGTGATGAGCGCAAGCGTCAGAAGTTGACGCAGCAAGCATTGGGTGAGCGCATTGGCAAGAAGAGAGAGTATATCTCTTCGCTGGAGCAAGGCAAGACAGACATGCAGCTCAGCACGTTCATGCTCATAGCCAATGCGCTTGGACTTAGATTCTCACTCGTTGTTGGGTAGCCAAGCCCATAATTCCCCTTCTAACGAAGGAACAAAAGCTGATGTCGCTCCCAGTGTCTCTCGCTCAATGAAATGGCTAGGATGATATGTGAGGGGGGGATAATAATATAAAGTGAAGAAAATACTTATGTAGAGTTTTGAAGTAGTACAAATTTATTCTGTATGTGCAAAAAATAGAGGATTTTCTTGCATATTATTCATATTTTTACTACATTTGCAGCAAAGTTAGGACAATGAGTTATAAAAAAGTTCGTGATGTCATAAGGGAATTGGAAAGGAATGGCTTCCATTTCGTCCGCCAGACAGGCAGTCATATGGTATATACCGATGGCATTCATGTAGCCGTAGTACCCGACCATGGCAATAAAGGCATAGAGAAAGGTACGTATTATTCAATACTCAGACAAGCTGGGATAAAGAAATAGAAAGGAAAGAACTTATGAAAGAAGTAATGGTGACAGTAGAGTATGCAGGAGACAATCTCAGCGCATACGTAGATGGAGCTCCAGTCATAGCTACGGGCAAGAATCTTCACGAGATAGAGCAGAACATGCAGGAGGCTGTAAAGGTTTACCTTGAGTCATGCAAGGAACTCGGCATAGAGCCCTCCGAGTCATTAAAAGGTGAAATAACTCTGAAGTTTCACATTGATGCTGCAACATTTATCAATTACTACAGCAATATCTTCACCAAGGCGGCTCTCAGTCGCATAACTGGAATTAACGAACGTCAGCTGTGGCACTATGCAGCAGGTGTGCACAAGCCACGCCAGCGCCAGTTAGAGAAGATTCAGAATGGTGTATTCTCCTTAACCAAGGAGCTTCAGTCTTTCAGCTTGCTGTAAGTTCCGTTGCTAAAGAAACGTAATTCCCTGATGGTGTGTTGCACTATCAGGGAATTTTTTATCATGGCGAGGATGATATGTGAGGGGGATAGAGAGAAATAAATAAGCCGATGGAGCGTGTGCTCTATCGGCTTTTCCCTTCAAGTGGATAGTCCCACTAACCACTTCTATTGTTGTCCTTAAATCATTATTCGATTTTGAAAGAGCAATGTACAGTTACTTTATTATTACTATTAGATTGCTCAATAACGGCACCTTTATTTGAATAAGCTGACAGGTTTTGACTATGCTTACTAATATTTCCAAAGAGTCCAGCATGATATAATATCAAAGATGATACTGTACGCAAATCACGGAGTGACCAAGAATTCCTTTTATAAGATTTATTTGTACTATTTACTGTGAAGTACAATTCTCCATTCTTTTCACTGTAATATACATAATAAATCTGTAAATTACCCGTCTTTAATGTTTCTGCCATGTATTTGATTATTTCTCCTTCACTATATGCGAATGTCCATACATCCTCGACAGCATTGACATCTGTGAGATAACCAGCATCATTATACGAAAACTCACAATTACTAATTCTGGAAATAAAACCATATTTATTTAGAGAAAAGGGAAAACGATATGGCAGTGATTCAGTTCCATAAGAATATCTATAAGGTTCGTTAATATCAAAATAGCAAGAGAGAACTTTTAGATCATAGTCAATATTCAGTAATTCGTTTGACCATTCGCCATATGTCGCATTGATTTTCGATAATCTTCCTTTAGAGTCATAAGACATAGCAAAATGTATTTTCTCATCTGTCTTATCTTGTTTATATAAATCTAAAGTCAATAGTTTACGGGGATTAACATGAACTCCGTCCACTATAGTCGACCCACTACCATCGGTAGAAGACCCACCACCAGAAGAAGACCCACCGCTACTAGAACCTTTATCATCGTCTCCACAAGAAGTAAGACAAACACTGCAAATTGCCATGCATAAAATAAAAAACAGTTTTCTCATAGTTTTATTTGTTTTTATATTGTTAAGACTTCTCATTCTTTTATTTTTTTGTTTAGATATTTCTCTACAGGCTCTCTGCTAATGCCCATTTTTTTGCAATTATCAAGAGTAATATAATCTGGTAAACAGAGGATTTCGCGTTTTGAGTTAAACCAAGCTCCATATGCATTACGTGTCATTGCAAATGCATGGTCACCTATGCTATAGACAGATTTTGGGATATACAATGTCCCTCCTGCATTACGTTGAAATATTGTAGATTTTAAGCAATAAAAAGCCTCTGCTCCAATTTCTTCTACTCCGTCGGGAATGTGAATATCTTTTAGGTCATTATTTAAAAAAGCCTTGCTTCCTATTGTTACAATACCTTCTTTTAGTGATAGGTCGTCAACATCCGTATTACCAAAAGCATTCTCACCTATTATCCTTATGCTTTTGGGTAAATCAACCTTCTTAATGCTCTTACATTTATCAAATGCGAAATCACCTATTGCAACTATTGTTAATGTCATACCTTCGGGGGAAGTAAATGTTTCAGGTAGTATTACTTCCTTGAATTCCTTATAGGCTTTTTTATTTGCGACGATAATTGCAAGATTAGGCCTTTCTTTGATAACTGTGTAATAATACGTTTGACCATTAATTGAGGCAGATTGCACATCTTTGCTATTTGACGCTATGCCAAAATCACGGGATGTTACTTTGATTTCATTATTCACTTCTTGGCAATTTACGGATAATGTAATCATTAATAAGACTAATAATAAGAGTTGTTTCATGTTGGTGTAATTTTTAGTTTTATGTTATATAAATAATAAAAAAGGCGTAGGACTATTGTCATACGCCTAAGAGGTTCACCACAAACCCACATACAGTATGTTAAAGCCTACGCCTATAGAGGTTTGGCTCTTTCTGTATGTGAACTGCTCGCTTTTCTTCGAGGTGGTGATTTCTTAGGCAATTGAGCAATATGTCTTGTGCCCTTATAATAAGGAACACTCTGCAAAAGTAACAATAATTTTTGTTTCTGCAAAAATTTATGGTAAAATATTTTTGTAATTTTTCTTGAAAATATTTGGCTATATGGATAAAAGTTAATACCTTTGCACGCAGATTCGGGAGGAGAAATTCCTGAATTCAAGAATACAAGACCCTAGAGGCAAAGTATTCGTTAGCTTGTAACAACCATTTTATTGTGGCGATACAGGGACGACTACTCTGCCTCTAGTTTTTTTGTCTGGTGGCAAGGTGGCCAAGAAAGGAGGAAATCCTGATGTTAAGGTCACATCTCGTATTTGTGCCCTTGACAAAAAGTAAACCTCCAACATATAAAAAACTAGTTTTTAGGGAAATACTCTGAGCACGGAGCCCGCCAGTTGTGCATACATCCAACATTTATACTGGTAGTGCAAGGATGTTTATTTAAACATTTTTTTATCATGGATATTAGAAACCATGACCAAGAGACTGTTAACGTTCAGCAGGCTGAGAGCCTGACTGGACAGGTAGGCAGCCAAGCCGTGGCGGTGCAGGACATCGTGTGCGAGGCTGTCAACGAGCCTTCTAAGGAGGAGGTGAAGGTGGCAGAGAGGCGCAAGGCGCTCTCGGAGACGCTGATCACGCTTGACACGGTGGTGGAGCCGCTGAGGTATTCGCTGTCGGTGGATGGTGTGGGGGTGTTCTCGCTGCTCGACATCCACGGCGTGAAGGCGAAGCAGAAGGCGGGTAAGACGACGATGCTGAAGGTGTGCGCGGCGGCATGGCTCAGGGGTGAGCAGTTCAGGGTGAAGTCTGAACTGGAGGCTCCCAGAGTGCTGTGGCTGGACACTGAGCAGAATCGCCCTGACGTGAAGCAGATACTGACTGACATCGTGGAGATGACAGGGGTGGATGCCGACTACATCACGAGCCACCTGCATGTGCACGCCTTGCGCTGCTGCGACTATGAGGGACTGTACGACCTGATGGTGCAGGCGGTGACGGACTTCAAGCCTCAGGTGGTGATAGTGGACGGCATAGTGGAGTTCGTGGCGTCGTTTAACGACGAGGCGATAGCTAAGAAGCTGATGCACGACCTGCAGGTGATGAGTCAGGAGCATGAGTGCGCGGTGGTGTGCGTACTGCATACTAACAAGGCTGACGAAGACCACAACATGCGCGGTCACCTGGGCACGATGCTGGCACAGAAGGCTGGCACGGTGGTGGAGTGCAAGAAGCAGGGTGGCATCATCAGCGTCACGTGCAGCGAGTCGCGCCATCAGGAGATGCCTGAATGGAGCATCACGTTTGACGGCGAGGGCCACATAGTGGATGCCGACGAGCAGCGCCAGCAGTTCATTGAGAAGCGCAAGGCTGACCAGCAGCAGAAGCGCAGGGAGGAAACCGAGCGCAAGCAGAAGGAACGCCTTGACTATGCCCTGAAGTGCATCGACGACTATAGCGGAAGCATCAGCAGAAAGCAGTTGACTGAAATCTTGATAAAGAAGTTTGAACTAAGTAGGGCTACGGTCAGTGCTTTTATATCAAGAAACATAGGCAGTGCTTTCTATGAGGTTGAAGGTATGATTCAGCTGACTCCTGATAATGTACTTCCTCTCTGACCCGCGACAAGATATTTTGTCTAATTGTCTAATCCACCTATATATATAGTGGATTAGACGATTAGACGGAATAGCCGCCAAAAAAATCTATAATTTATCATTTTTCATTTATCATTTCCAACATGACAAACGATTACAGATTCCTGCTTGAGACACCGAGGGTGACTGGCAGAAGACAACAGAAGTTTGAGTGCCCGCAGTGTGGCAAACGTAAGTGCTTCGTGCGCTACGTGGATACGCATAACGATTGCCAGTATGTGGCAGACGATGTGGGCAAGTGTGACCATCAGCACTCGTGCGGCTACCACTATAAGCCGAGCGAGTATTTCAAGGACCATCAGTGGGCGAAGGAGCACTACCGCAGCATGCCCAAGAAGGCGTTCACACCGCCGCCACAGCCGCCGTTCCGTCCGCTGCCTATGGAGTATGTGGTGCAGAGCCACAGCGTGCAGAGCACCTTCTGGCAGTGGCTTACGACTGACGCAGCGCGGAGGTTAGGACTGACCGAGCAGCAGCTGCAGAGGGTGTTTGACGACTACATGGTGGGTGCTACCCAGTGGGGAGACATCATCTTCTGGCAGATAGACCGCGAGGGCAGGGTGCACACAGGTCACATAATGCAATACGGCACTGACGGACACCGTAGCGGCTACCAGGGATGGATGCACACGCGGCTCATAAACGAGGGCAAACTGCCCCATGACTGGCAACTCTACCAGTGCCTCTATGGCGAGCACCTGCTCAGTCGCTACCCCGAGCGCCACGTGTGCCTCGTGGAGAGCGAGAAGACGGCACTGCTGATGGCTCTTGCGCAGCCCCAGATGCTATGGCTTGCCACGGCAGGCAGCGGAGGACTGTCGAGGGAGCGCCTCATGTGTCTGAAGGGCAGGCGAGTGACGCTCTTTCCTGACAGCGGATGCTACGATAAATGGAGTGAGAAGATGGAGCAGACCAGCGGCATCGACTACAACATTTCAGACCGTCTGGAGGCGTTTCCGCCCAATACGGACATTGCTGATTTGCTCCTCGCATAGCAACCGAAAAAAGTTGCGGAAAAGGGTGAAAATAATGCAAGAAAAAGTTGCATAATTCGCTGATTTTTAGTAACTTTGTATGTAGATAATAAGGGGATGCAGGAGCGATGTTTCCGAGTGCGGCGACTTAGCATCCAGGGCTGGGGGCTTAGCTCCCACGCAAGGTGACAAAGCAACTGCAGGCAGCCCTCCCCTTAAAGTTATGTTTAATTATTAAAGATAGGAGATTTTAATTATGTCAGTATTTGTAGCAGTCCGTCAGGACAAGCGTAAGACGGCTAACAACCTGTGGTATGGCAGAACCTACTGCCCTAACATCATCGACACTCACGAGCTGGCTAAGCGCATTGAGGCTAACGTCAGTGTGAAGGAGAGTGATGTGTATGCGGTGCTCATCGAGATGGCTGAGGTGATGGCTTACGAGATAGCCAACTCAAGCAAGATCCATCTGGAGCGTCTGGGTTATTTCTACCCTGCGGTGAGCACTTCGGGGGCTCTGACCAAGGATGAGTGGAGCATTGCCGAGCACATCAAGAGCGGCAGGGTGCGCTTCACGCCTGAGTACACCCGCTCAGTGGATAATGCCGCTACGGGCAAGAGTTCTGGTCTGAGCTCACGCGCCATCTCTGGCACTGGGTTTGATTACAAGATTATCGACCTGGCGGAGAAGGTGAAGCCGAAGCCTTAAAAGCAAGCCCCCTCAATGGGGGCTTTGCTTTTAAAGAGAAGTTATCGCTCTTCGAGCTTAGGAGTTAAGGAGTTAAGGAGTTAAGACATTACCATCACTTGTCGAGAAACTCTTTTTGCTGAGGTCTCATGTATTGTCTTAACTCCTTAACTCCTTTAACTCCTTAACTCCTTAATAAATCACCTCATCCATCAGCACGTCATACTGTCCTGTGGGGATGGTGGGGAGGAGCTGGAAGGGGAAGCAGATGCCGAGCTTGTAGGTGGTGAGGGTTTTGAGCAGGCGGTCGTAGTAGCCTTTGCCTCTGCCGAGGCGGTTGCCTGTGGCATCGAAGGCGATGCCTGGAATGAGGGTGAGGGGTATGTGGGTGAGGTGGATGGCGGGGGTGTTGGGCTCGAGTATGCCGTAGGCTCCTGGGGTGAGCGACTGTGCTCCGCGGTAGGGGTGGAGGGTCATCTGTGTGGGGGAGATGACTTTGGGCAGGAGGATGGTTTTGCCCTGACGGTGGAGGGTGTCGATGAGTTGGTGGGTGCTGGGCTCGTCGGGCAGGGAGTGATAGAGCAGCAGGGTGTCAGCCTCACAGACCTTGGGGTGGGTGAGCAGGCGCTGCTGCAGGTCATGGGAGTATGCCTGCAACTGCTGTGGCGAGTAGCTGCCGATGATGGTCTTTATGTGGGCGCGGAGGGAGCGCTTCGGTTCAGAGTTCATGATTATTCTGGGAGTGAATGGGGAGTGAATGGGGAGTGAATGGGGGAGTGAATGGGGAGTGAGGGGGACGATACTTGAGACCTCGGTGGTGGGGTTAAAAGTTAAGAGTTAAAGGTAATGTCCCCTCACTCCCCATTCACTCCCCCGCACTTCCCTTAAAGGGCGGCGTGAGTTAGAAATACCTTCAGTGCTGCCTTGATGGCTTTGTCCTTCTGGTTGAGGTATTCGGTCCATGCCTGCTCGTCGAGCACGTTGTAGATGATGCGTGAGTTGATGTGGGTTTCGAGCAGGTTGTATGAACGCTGTATCATGAGATTGCGACGCTGCAGGTCGTGCTTGTCGGCATAGGTGGCAAACTTATCGACGAGGTTCTGCTTCACCAGGTAGTCGGCAAGCTCCTGCATCTCGCGGAAGGAGTTGAGTTTGAGGCGGTTCTCGTCGGTGTAGGTGAGTGCAAACTGCATGATGAGTCCCGTCATGCTGGCAGCACGGTAGTAGGAGGTTACGTCGGTGGTGTCTTCGGGTATGAAGATGTCGGGCGTGATGCCTCCGCCGCCATACACGGTTCTGCCGCTTACGGTGTGGTAGGCTGGTCCCTCGTGCTTGATGCTGTCCTTGGAGAAGAACTCGCCGTGCTGGTAGCGCTCCACTATGTCTTTTTCGTAGTCTTGGGTCTCGCCAGCTGAGTAGGGTTTCTGTATGCAGCGCCCTGACGGTGTGTAGTAGCGTGCTATGGTGAGGCGCACCATGGAGCCGTCGGGGAAGGCTATCTGCTGCTGCACCAGTCCCTTGCCGAATGAGCGTCTGCCCACGATGGTGGCGCGGTCGTTATCCTGCATGGCGCCTGCGAATATCTCGCTGGCAGAGGCGGAGTTTTCGTTGATGAGCACCACGAGGGGCAGATGCTGGTAGGTGCCGCGCCCGTCGCTGTTGTAGTTCTGTCGTGCCGACTTGCGTCCCTGGGTATAGACTATGAGGCGGTCTTTGGGCAGGAATTCGTTAGCCATCTGCACGGCAGCCTCGAGGTATCCGCCTGTGTTGTCGCGCAGGTCTATTACGAGGTTCTCGAAGCCGTCGTTAGCCAGCTGAGCCAGCGACACGAGCATCTCGGCATAGGTGTTCTCGCCGAAGTTCTTGATGCGTATGTAGCCCGTCTTGTCGTTGAGCATATAGGTGGCGCTGATGCTCTTGGTCTTCACCTCGCCGCGCGTGATGGTGTAGTTCTTCACCTCCTTTGAGCCGTAGCGCTTGATGCCCACGGTGACGGTTGATTTGTCTGGTCCCTTGAGGCGGTGCATAGCCTCCTCGTTGGTGCACTCCTTGCCCACGAAGGGTTTGCCGTCGATGGTCACTATCTTGTCGCCAGCCAGCAGTCCCGCCTTCTGCGCAGGACCGCCTGCTATGACGTTCTGCACGGATATGGTGTCGTTGTTGATGAGGAACTCTATGCCTATGCCGTAGAACGAGCCCTTGAGGTCGTCGCTCGCCAACTCGGCGTCCTTGGCAGTGATATAGACGGAGTGGGGGTCGAGCTCAGCCAGTATCTGTGGTATGGCTTTCTCTACCACGTCGTTGATGTTGATGGTGTCAACATACTGGTCGTCGATGATGTGCAGCAGGTTGCTGAGCTTGTTGCTGCCTGAGTTGATGACGTTGAGACGGTTGCCAGAGAAGTGGTTGGCATAGAAGGTGCCAATGAGTATTCCGACGATGACGCACATCGCCAGAATCAACGGCATATATCGGTTTTTGTTCATAGTTTTTTACGGGAACGTTAACGTTAACGGGAACGATACGCGAGCTTGGCTCGCTACGATACGCTGCGCTACGATACGTCACTTCGTGACTACGATACGGCGCAAGCGCCTACGGCTGGAGGTAGGGTTCTTTAAACCTCAACGAGTTTGGTTTCGATGCCTGCGCGCTCCAGGAGCTTGAGTCCGTCGTCGAGGCGGTATTTCTCGCCGTAGATGACGCGCTTGATGCCAGCCTGAATGATGAGTTTGGAGCACTCCAGGCAGGGGGAGGCGGTGACGTAGAGGGTGGAGCCCTCGCTGTTGTTGTGGCTGCGCGCCAGTTTGGTTATGGCGTTAGCCTCGGCATGGAGCACGTAGGGGAACGACACGTTGTTTTCCTCGCAGATGTTGTCGAATCCGCTTGGTGTGCCGTTATATCCGTCGCTGATGATGCGCTGGTCTTTCACCACGAGTGCGCCTACCTGGCGACGCTTGCAGTAGCTGTTTTCAGCCCAGATGCGTGCCATGCGGAGGTAGCGTTGGTCTAATAGATGTTGCTTGGTCATTTTTATTTTAAGGAGTTAGAAGGAGTTAGAGGGAGATAGAAGGAGTTAGAGGACAATACCATAGCTAACTCTTAAGTTCCCCTTAAGGGGGATTTAGGGGGTCGTTATCCCATTGCGCTCCAGCAGGGCGTCGATGGTGGGTTCAGAGCCTTTGAAGTTCTTGTAGAGGGTCATGGGGTGCTGGGTGCCGCCCTTAGAGAGGATGCAGTCGCGGAAACGCTGTGCGGTGGCTTGGTTGAAGATGCCCTCCTTCTTAAATACGGCGAAGGCATCGGCATCGAGCACCTCAGCCCACTTGTAGCTGTAGTAGCCAGCTGAGTAGCCGCCAGCCATGATGTGTGAGAACTGCACGGTCATGCAGGTGTCGGGCAGCTGTTTGCCGATGATGGCATCCTTCCACGCCTCCTTCTCAAAGGGGATGATGTCGGCTGTGAACTCCTGCTTCTGGGTGTAGTATGCCATGTCGAGCAGTCCGAAACTGACCTGACGCAGGCAGGCACCTGCCACGTTGAAGTTGCGGCTGGCAATGACGCGGTCGATGAGCTCGTCGGGCATAGGTTCGCCCGTTTCGTAATGGAAGGCGAAGGTGTGCAGAAATTCCTTCTCGAGCGAGAAATTCTCCATAAACTGTGATGGCAGCTCAACGAAGTCCCACCACACGCTGGTGCCTGAGAGCGACTCGAAGCGCGTGTTGGCAAACATGCCGTGGAGCGAGTGGCCGAACTCATGCAGGAAGGTCTCAACCTCGCCCAGGGTGAGCAGGGCAGGCTTGTCGGCGGTAGGCTTGGTGAGGTTCATCACCACGCTCACGTGGGGGCGGATGTTCTGCCCCCTGCCGTTGATGCTCTGACCCTTGTACTCGGTCATCCATGCGCCGCCCTGCTTGCCCTTGCGGGGGTGGAAGTCGGCATAGAACACGGCAAGGAATGAGCCGTCCCTGTCGAACACCTCGTAAGCCTTCACGTCAGGGTGATACACGGGTATGGACGGGTTCTCCTTGAAGGTGATGCCGTAGAGACGGGTGGCGAGTCCGAAGACACCCTCTATGACCTTAGAGAGTTCCAGATAAGGGCGCAGCATCTCAGAGTCTATGTTGTATTTCTCCAGCTGCAGTTTGTGAGAGTAGTAGGCGGTGTCCCAAGGCATCATGTGGAAGTCGTCGCCCTCCATCTGCCTTGCCTTGGCGCGCAGCTCGTCGCGCTCCTTTATTGCCGTAGGCTTGTAGGCATCTATAAGCTTATAGAGCAGGTCATAGACATTCTTGGTGTTGCTCGCCATGCGTTTCTGCAGCACATAGTCGGCATAGGTCTCGAAGCCCAGGAGCTGTGCCACCTCGCGGCGCAGGTTGACCAGTCGCTTGCATATCTCGAGGTTGTTAGCCTTGTTCTTGTGTGTGCACTCGGTGTTGCGCGCCATATACAGCTTCTCGCGCAGTGAGCGGTTCTTGGCATACTGCATGAAGGGACCGTAGGAAGGGCTGTCGAGGGTGATAATCCATCCCTCCTTGCCACGCTCCTTAGCCGCCTCGCGCGCCGCCTGTATCTGGGTGTCGGGCAGTCCGTCGAGGTCTTTCTCGTCGGTTATGTGCAGGGTGAACGCTTTATTCTCTTTCAGCACATTCTGCGAGAACTGCAGCGAGAGCATACTCGCCTCCTCGGTGAGGGCGCGCAGGCGTTCCTTGCCCTTCTCGTCGAGCAGTGCACCTGAGCGCACGAAGCCGTCGTAGGTCTTCTGCAGGAGCGTCTGTTCCTCGTCGGTCAGCTCGCCGTGGTGCTCATACACATACTTGATGCGCTCAAAGAGCTTGGGGTTGAGCGAAATGTCGTTATCGTGCTTGGTGAGTATGGGCTGTATCTTCTCTGCCAGCTCGTCCATGTCGTCGTTGGTCTCGGCTGAGAGGAGGTTGAAGAACACGGTTGACACATTATCAAGCAGAGAGAAATATTGCTCCTTCTCGTCGTCGTAGTCTATGGCGATGGTGTTGCTGAAGGTAGGCTCCTCAGGGTTGTTGATAATGTTGTCGAGTTCCTCGTTGTCGCGCCTTATGCCCTCAAGGAAGGCAGGCTCAAAGTGCTCGAGCTTAATCTTGTCAAACGGCGCACAGTCATGCGGCGTGCCATATTTCTGAAAGAAAGGATTGTTAGCTGTATTGGTGCTCATTATAATTATAGTAGTTGCAACGCAGGAATCTCTATTATTCCGCGCTTTAGGATTATGCGTTCTTGGTTGGCAAGGTTGTTGAGGGCTATTGACACCTCGAGGCGGCTGGTGCACAGTTCGTTGGCAAGTCGCTTCATGGTGATGTAGATAGTCTTGCTGCCAGCAGGGTGCTTCACCCTGTTCTTGACAAACTGCACTATGCGGCCCTCAAGGTTAGGCGGACACGCCTTCCAGGGGTTGTGCTCCGTGGTCTGCGAACTGCGGCAGAGCATGTTGAGGTAGTTGAGCCTTACGATGAAGTTGGTGCTCAGGAGCTCAAGCAGCCCCTCCTTGGATATCTCGATAGTCTCGCACGAGGTGAGGGCGTGGTAGGTAGAGGCGTAGCGCAACTGCAGTCCGAAGAGCTTGTTGGGCTCTATGGTGTGTATGTTGTGTATCTCCTCCACCACGCGGTAGGAGTGGTCGTCAGAGACGGTTTCGCACGCCACCTGTCCGATGGTGACGGTTATCAGTCCGCTGCACACTTTGCCAGCCTCGGCAATCACGGCACCCTTCTTGTGGTGGTGAATGGAAAAAGACAGCTCGCTGGATATGCGGTCGAGGTCTATCTCAGAGAGACCCATGAAGAGGGGCAGTCGTGCTATTTTGTCTTTCTGTAAAGCCATAAGCTATGATTTATTAGGTGGGACGATAGAGTTATTTGTCGGTGAGCTTCAGTTCAGGACTTACCACCCACTCGGTTTTGCCGTTGTTGTCGTAGATGATGATGTATTTCTTGTCAGCCTGCCTGTTGAGAATCTGCAACGCCTTATCCTTACCCACCACCATGCATGCTGTGGCATAGGCATCAGCCTCGGCACATGAAGGGGCTACGATGGTGGCAGAGAGGCTGTTGCTCTCGGCAGGGTTGCCAGTCTTGGGGTTTATGGTGTGGGCGTATTTGTGACCGTCCTTCACGTAGTAGTTGCGGTAGTTGCCAGAGGTGGCAAGGGCGCAGTCGGTCATGGTGAGAATCATCTGCAGGTCGCTGTTGACAGAGAGGGAGTCGTCAACGGGTTTGGTGACGCCGATGCTCCACTCCTTGCCCTTAGGGTTGGTGCCAGCGGCTACTATCTCGCCGCCCACCTCGACAAGGAAATTCTCCACGCCCTTGCGCTTGAGCATGAGGGCTATCTTGTCAACGGCATATCCCTTGGCTATGGCAGAGCAGTCGAGCATGATGCGGGGGTCAGCCTTGACTATCTTCCTGCCCACGAGCTTCACCTTGTCCATGCCCACGATGGTGCGCATACTGTCAATCTCGGCAGGGGTGGGGAAGTCGCCCTTGCGGAACCCGAATCCCCAGGCGTTGACCAGCGGTGCCACGGTGATGTCGAACGCTCCGTCGGTGGCGTCATGCACCTGACGGGCAAGGGTGAAGACGCGGATGAAGTCGTCGTCAACCTGCACATCTCTGTTCTCGTTTACTGCGGTTATGATGCTCTTCTCGTTGAAGGGCGAGAGTGAGTTGTCAACCGAGTCGAGCACAGCCTTGATCTCGTTGGAGTAGTCTGCGTAGCTCTGGTAGGTGATGTTATAGGATGTGCCGAACACCAGTCCAGACGACTTGTGATAAGTCATGCCGATGTCGCTCTTGCGGAACACCACGGCACACACAATAGCCACGACGATAAGGGGGAGGAGTATAATGGTTTTCTTCTTCATACGTTAAAATTCAAATCCTACGTTAAACGTGCCGCCCATGGTGTTGCTGCGCTTGCCGTAACCAGGAATGTACCACACGTTGCCGTGCTCGCCCTCCTTGGTTGAGAGCTTGAGGTGATAGCGCACGCTCCAGCCCAGATGCAGAGGTCCCCATATCTTGGCATCCACGCCCACGAGAAATTCAGCCCAGTGGCAGTTGCATCCCTCTTCCTTGATGGTGATGCCCTGCTTGCCTCCCCATGCTGGGTCTTTAGGGTTGGCATCCCACTCGAAGTCGAACTTGGTGAAGGCATATCTGAAGCCAGCAAGAATACGGTAGCCGTCATTCTTGTTCTTGGCAAGGTTATAGTCCATACCCACCTTGAAGTAAGGGGCTTTGGTCTTGGCGTGAATGGTGGAGAGTTCGTCGGTGTCGTGCTCGCCAGTGCCGTAACCCATCTCAAAGGTAGGGAAGAACCTGTTCTTGAGATTGAACTTCACGGCTCCCTCATACTGCCCGTAGTCGCTCGCCATGCGCATTATCGTACCCACGAGGTCATACGACACCTGCACACCCTGGAAGAGGCGGATGCTGTCCTTAGGCTGCTCCACGATATTCTTGCGCTGAGTCTGAGCAGTGGCAGGCATAAACAGCAGCACACTACTTAAGAGTAGGGCGTACGCGAAGTATGATATTGGTGACTGACGCATTATTGGTTACTGAATTGTTTTTTAGTTCGAAATCCTCGATATAGTTTGTGGTACTCTCTATATCGGTTATGGTATGGTAATAGCGTGCCACGCACTCCACATCCTCAAAGTGAGGCTTGTTGGTCTTGCTGATGGTCAGCTTATCGGTGACGGTGACGGTGGGGTTATCTAAGTCGTCCTCAATAGTGAAGGTGTAGGTGTCGCTCTCGCCCACGTAACTCATAGGCAGATTGAGCGAAGAGATGGCGTACTGCTTGTTGATAAGAGTGGTGTCGCTGCCGTCGATACTCCTCGTTATGGTAACTGAGAGGTAGTAGGGTATGTCGTATGACTTGCCGTCCTCGTCCTGAATGGCAAAGTTGCACGTCACCCTGCCGCTGGTGCCACAGTCAACGGATGAGCATGCCATAAGAAGCGTGACAGCAAGGATGGCAAGTATGCTTTTGATTTTTGACACTGGAGAAAAGTTATAAAAGAGTGGGGGGTTAGATGGTTTTTTCTATCTGATACTCGTTTCTGCCCTGAGAAGAACGGCTCACCAGGTCGGCTACGAAGCCTGCAAGGAACAGCTGGGTACCGATAATCATCATGGTGAGCGAGATATAGAAGTAAGGCATGTCGGTTACCAGACGGGCAGGGATGCCGTGGCTCACAGCCCACAGCTTCTGGGCGCCGATGACGGCAGCAGCTATGAAACCGATGAAGAACATGAGCGAGCCGAGGAAACCGAATACGTGCATAGGCTTTCTGCCAAAGGAACTGAGGAACCACAGGGTGATGAGGTCGAGGTAGCCGTTGACAAACCTGTTCCAGCCCATGAACTTAGACTTGCCGAACTTGCGTGCCTGGTGATGAACGGGCTTCTCGGCAATCTTGTCGAAGCCAGCATTCTTGGCAAGGTAAGGCATATAGCGGTGCATCTCGCCATAGACCTCGATATTCTTCACCACATCAGAGCGATAAGCCTTCAGTCCGCAGTTGAAGTCGTGCAGGTTCTTGATGCCGCTCACCTTACGTGCCGTAGCGTTGAAGAGCTTGGTAGGGATGGTCTTAGACAGAGGGTCGCCCTGACTGCGGTTCTGCTTGTAGCCACTCACCAGGTCGTTGCCGTCTTCCACTATCATGCGGTAGAGCTCAGGTATCTCGTCGGGCGAGTCTTGCAGGTCGGCATCCATAGTGATAACCACATCGCCCTGAGCCTTCTCAAAGCCGCAGTAGAGGGCAGGCGACTTGCCGTAGTTGCGACGGAACTTGATGCCGTGAACGTGGTGGTCGTCCTTGGCAAGTCCTTCGATAATCTCCCACGAGCGGTCGGTAGAGCCGTCGTTAACGAATATCACCTCGTAGGTGAAATTGTTATCGTTCATCACTCGCTTTATCCAATTGTAAAGCTCGGGTATTGATTCTTCCTCATTATACAGAGGAATTACAACTGATATGTCCATTATATCTATTGTTTGTTTTCTGTTTTAACTCTCTTAGCCCCCAGCAGCGCTATGATGGCTGCATGGATCATGGCAAAGACGATGCCCTCAAAGAAGACGCTGAAGGCAAAGTCGATGGGGCGTGACTGCGACGCCATGCTGAGCTGCTGCTCTATCTCGGAAGGGTTCAGACCTGCATCAGAGAATGTCTGCTGCACCTCGGGCATCTTGATGTTTTCCATCAGGGTGCCGAAGAAGTCGCCCTTATCTACAAAGTAGAAATAGGCGAAGGTGGCTGCTGCCAGTATGAGTGAGGCATAGACCATGGTGAGTGCTATAAAGGCGAAGGCGCGCTTGTAGGAAATGGTGCCCGTGAGCACCTTATCCCTGTAATGACGCAGCATATAGAACACTACAAAAGGGGTGGACAGCAGACCTACCACGAAGCCTAACTGAAGGGAGGCATCACTCATGCTGCCAATGAAGCAGGCGAAGGCTGCAACCCACACTAAACCGAGTATTAGTCCGTCTTGTCTTGCGAACGCTTTGAGCTGAATATATTCTGTTGGTGAAATCATATTGCAAAGATAAGCATTTTATTTCAGATATAGGTGCTATACAAAGTGATTTTTCTTAATAAATCATAAAAAACGCTTTTTTGGCTGGTGAAACGCGATTTTTGGGCTGTTTTACCTTTGAACTCTTGAACTTTTTTTGTACCTTTGCACCCGCTTAATTGAAAACATGGGCAGTCTTATACGACCAGCTCCCTCGGAATCCTCCAGGATGGGAACATAGCAAAGGTACTTGGTTGTAGCGGTGCGATGTAAGTAGCTGCCCACCCGCCTCTTTAGCTCAGTTGGCCAGAGCACGAGATTTGTAATCTCGGGGTCGTTGGTTCGAATCCGACAAGAGGCTCTAAAAAAACAAAAGGATGGTGTTCACCATCCTTTTTCTATATAGCTTAATTATCAATTGCCAATTCTTGCGCTCCGTAGGTGCTCAGGCGAGCAAAGCTCGGAGTTCAATTATCAATTGTCAATTATCAATTATCAATTATCAATTGAACCATACACCACTTCCATAATCTTCTTGCCTATCTCGTCAGCCTCTGCCATGGTGTGAGCCTCGCTATAGACACGAATGATAGGTTCGGTGTTAGACTTGCGCAGGTGTACCCACTTGTCAGGGAAGTCGAGTTTCACGCCGTCGATGTCGTTAACGGCAACATCCTTTTCTGCGCTGTACATTTCCTTTACCTTTGCCAGAATAGCGTCAACGTCAACATCAGGAGTGAGGTCGATGCGGTTCTTGGCTATGAAGTATTCAGGGAAGGTCTTTCTCAGTTCACTTACTTTTTGAGCCTTTTTAGCCAATAGGCTGAGGAACAGTGCGATACCAACAAGAGCGTCGCGTCCGTAATGGCTGTCTGGATAGATTACTCCGCCATTGCCTTCGCCACCTATTACGGCACCCACCTGCTTCATTTTTGTTGTAACATTTACCTCGCCCACGGCAGCTGCTGTATATGTGCCACCATACTTCTCTGTTACATCGCGCAGGGCACGAGTAGAAGAGAGGTTAGACACAGTATTGAGGGCTGGATGGTTAGGGTCTTTCTGCATCTCAGAAAGGATGTAGTCTGCCACGCTCACGAGGGTATATTCCTCTCCATACATCTTACCGTCCTCACAGATGAAGGCAAGCCTGTCAACATCAGGGTCAACCACGATTCCGAGGTCATAGCCACCGCCCTTCAGCGTGTCCATGATGCCAGAGAGGTTTTTCTCCAGTGGCTCAGGGTTATGCTGGAAGTCGCCGTTAGCCTCGCCGTTGAGGAAGGTGTATTTCACACCGAGACGGTCGAGCAGGGCAGGGAGGATGATGCCGCCTACAGAGTTGATGGAGTCAACTACCACCTTGAAACCAGCCTTCTTAATAGCCTCTGCATCAACGAGTTTCAGGTTCATCACGGCATCGATATGTCTCTGGTCGAAATTCTCTTCTGTATATTTGCCCACATGGTCAACGTCAGCATACTCAAACGCCTCAGCCTCGGCAATAGCCAATACCTCGTTGCCGTCAGCAGCTGTGAGGAACTCGCCATGCTTGTTGAGCAGTTTTAGTGCATTCCAGTGACGTGGGTTGTGGGATGCCGTAATGATAATTCCACCGTCAGCACCAGCCATGGTGACAGCCAGTTCGGTGGTAGGAGTTGAGGCAAGACCGATGTTCACCACGTCGTAGCCCATACCCATGAGGGTGCCGCAAACCACGTTCTTCACCATCTCGCCTGATATGCGGGCGTCTCTGCCCACTACTATCTTGTTGCTTCCGTTGGGTGTTGACTTACGTATAAAGGTAGCATAAGCCGATGTAAACTTTACGATGTCAAGGGGGTTGAGTGTGTCCCCGGCAGGTCCGCCGATAGTACCGCGAATGCCTGAAATGGATTTGATTAATGACATAAGCTATATTAGGTTTAATGGTTGGATTGTGTTATCTGTCAACCTCGTACGTCATGTAGTAGTAGCAGGCATATACGCCTGAAACAGCTGCAGCAGTACCCTGGTCATGTGGTACAATCAGTCGCACGGTGGCATACTTGTCGTCTTCATCGACAGGTCGTCCCAAACGGATGTATTTCAATGGAACGAGCCATCCGCCAGGCACGGTCGTAGAGCCGTAGTAGTTATACATACGACCATAAATGTATGAAGCGATATAAGTGCCCTGATAATTGTTTACAGAAAACTTGTCACAAAGAGTAGCAAAGGCAGGAGTACGGTTGGTGGTCTTGATAGAGTCGCCGTTGATGTTGTATTCCTGGTATCTTACCAGCACCTCGGCATTGTCGCCGTTCTTTGAGAGAATCTTACCCTGCTCAGGTCCTTTGTCTATGATGTTCATGTAAACACCAGTATTGTTGAACTGCACATACTGGTTCTCTTTGGTAGTGTAATCCTGACTTTTGAATGTAGCCTCGTCGATAACCTCAATCTTGTTCTTCGAGATAAACTCGTCAATCTTATTGAACTCGCGTTCACGCTGTTCTGCGTATGTTTCTTGCTTTGAACACGATGCAAAGATGGCTATCAGCGAGATGACTGTTGCTATGCTATATATGATTTTGTTCATTCAGTAAAATGATATTTTATCGTGCAAAGGTAATATTATTTGGGCAGAAAAACAAAAAAACGCCCTACATTTTAACAATAGTTCAAATTTTTATGCATGAGTTTGTTGGTTATTGTTCAGTCCATAGGGAATCTTACGCCCCATTGCTCTCGCAATGTGTCCATCAGCTGCATTATGCGCAAAGTCTCATCGTGGGGCATGAATGCCGTCTCGATTTGATGGTTTTCTATTGCCTCTTTACAAGCGCAGAACTCATATTCGTAGCCCGTTATCTGCTGTGGCACGTGTATGTCTTCTACCAGCGTGCGGTCTGGGGCATAGAGGCTTATCAGCTGTGGGTTGTTGATGTTGTCAACCACTATAAAACCCTCTGTGCCTGTCAGCACTCCACGGTTGCTGCTTGTGGCGTTGGCTGTAGCCTGAATGGTTGCCATCACACCATTGGCAAGCGACAGGGTGATAACCTCGCTGAGGTCCATGCCAGTGTCTGACTGTGTGCAACAGCCTCCAATCTTTGTCACCTCCTCTTCACAAAACATCCTGACGAAATTCAGTCCGTACACTCCCACATCCATCAGGGCTCCACCACACAGTTCTGGTTGCAGCAGTTTGGGTTTGCGCCACACCATGTTATAACCTATGTTGGCAGAGATAAGTCGCAGAGTTCCAATACGTTTCATCATCTCGCGCACTATATCCACGGCAGGCTGGTAGCGAGTCCATATAGCCTCTGCCACAAACACCTTGTTCTTGTGTGCCAGGTCTATCACCTCCTTGCTCTGACGGTGGTTTGCCATGAATGCCTTCTCCACCAGACAGGGCTTGCCCGTCCTCAGTGCCTCCATCGTTATGTCGTAGTGCATGGAGTGGGGGGTGGCAACATACACCAGGTCCACATCCTTGTCGTTGAGCAGTTTGCTATACGAGCCGTAGGCACGTTCTATGCCGTGTTCCTTGGCAAAAGCCTGAGCCTTCTCAATAGTGCGTGAAGCCACAGCAATGCATTTTGCATCCTGCATCTTGCTGAGTGTGTCGGCTGCAGTGCCAGCCATTCGTCCTGTTGCTATAATTCCGATGTTCATAACTTTATGGTTTGTGTTTGGTAAAACGGGTATAATTGATTACAGCCTACAAAATTACGTATTTTTTTCGACAATTGAAAAAAAATGAGTACCTTTGCAGGCAAAATTTATAAATAAGGTAAAAAGATAAGGAATGATTACAGTAACAAATCTTGCAATTCAGTTTGGAAAACGTGTGCTTTACAAGGACGTAAACCTCAAGTTTACTCCTGGCAATATCTATGGTATTATTGGTGCCAACGGCGCTGGTAAGTCAACCCTGCTGAGGGCTATCAGCGGAGAGTTGGAGCCAAATAAGGGTACTGTGGAGCTGGGACCTGGTGAGCGCCTTTCAGTATTGGAGCAGGACCACTTCAAGTATGACAACGAGACGGTTATCAATACCGTGCTCATGGGTCACCAGCCCCTATGGGAGAATATGAAGGAGCGTGAGGCTCTCTATGCAAAGCCTGAGATGACTGAGGAGGAAGGCAATCGTGCTGCCGAACTGGAGGAGAAGTTTGCCGAGATGGACGGTTGGAATGCTGAGAGCGATGCTGCCCAACTGCTTTCAGGACTTGGCATCAAGGAGGCTGTGCATTATTCCATGATGTCTGAACTCTCTAATAATGAGAAGGTACGCGTGATGATGGCGAAGGCTCTGTTTGGTAATCCTGACAACCTGTTGCTCGATGAGCCTACCAACGACCTCGACCTCGATACCGTGCAGTGGCTGGAGGAATACCTCTCTAATGTGGAGCAGACAGTGCTCGTAGTGAGCCACGACCGTCACTTCCTCGATGCTGTATCTACCCAGACTGTTGATATCGACTTTGGCAAGGTTACCATGTTTGCTGGTAACTATTCTTTCTGGTACGAATCAAGTCAGCTGGCACTCCGTCAGGCTCAGAACCAGAAGGCTAAGGCTGAGGAGAAGCGTAAGGAGCTGGAGGAGTTTATCAGAAGGTTCTCTGCCAATGTTGCCAAGTCTAAGCAGACTACCTCACGTAAGAAGATGCTTGAGAAACTGAATGTAGAGGAGATTCAGCCTTCTACCCGTAAATATCCAGGCATCATATTCCAGATGGATCGTGAGCCAGGCAACCAGATACTCGAAGTGGAGAATCTGAAAGCTCTTGATGCTGATGGTTCAGTATTGTTTGACAATGTTTCATTCAACATAGAAAAGGGACAGAAGACCGTCTTCCTATCTCACAATCCAAAGGCTATGACAGCTCTCTTTGAGATTATCAATGGCAATAGAGAGGCTGATGGCGGAACCTACAAGTGGGGTATCACCATTACAACGGCTTATCTGCCACTCGATAATACGGAGTTCTTCAAGAGCGACCTGAACCTTGTTGACTGGTTATCACAGTATGGTCCTGGCAATGAGGTGGTTATGAAGGGTTTCCTTGGCAGAATGCTCTTTAAGCAGGAAGAGGTGGAGAAGAAGGTCAACGTGCTCTCAGGTGGTGAGAAGATGCGTTGTATGATAGCAAGAATGCAATTGCAGAATGCCAACTGTCTCATTCTCGATACTCCTACCAACCACCTCGACCTGGAGTCTATCCAGGCTTTCAACAACAACCTGATTACGTTTAAGGGCAATATTCTGTTTGCTTCTCACGACCACGAGTTTATCAATACCGTTGCCGACCGTATCATCGAACTGACACCTAAGGGTACTATCGATAAACTGATGACCTATGATGACTACATCTATGATGAGTCTATCAAGGCACAGAAGGAGCAGATGTACTCTTAACTCGCATAGCTCGTACGAAACGCAACCAGAGGTTGCTACGAAACGCTTCGCTACGAAAACGAAAAAATTATAGCTTATTTGCCAGCTGCATTATCATAACCGCTGATAGTGCAGCTGTTTCTGTTCTCAGACGTTGAGAACCTAAGGAGGTGGAGATATAGCCATGCTCCATAGCCAGTTTTACCTCGTCGATGCTGAAATCGCCCTCTGGACCTACGAGGACGGTGAGGTTAACGGGAACGTTAACGGGAACGTTAACTGGAACGGGAACAGGAACTGGAGCGGGAACCTTTGTAGCCTTTAATGCCCCTAAAGACTCTAAGGACTCTAATGACTTTAAGGTCTCGAAAAGGTCTTTTCTCTCTATCTCGTCATAGCAGTGGCAGATGAATTTCAGTCCCTCACGAGGTTGTTCTATGAAGGAGCGGAACGATTGCAGGTCGTTCACCACTGGTTTCCATGCTTTTCTGCTTTGTTTGGTGGCAGCCACCACAATCTTGTCTATACGGTCTGTACGCATATTCCTGCGCTCAGAGAACTGGCACTCAAGGAATGAAAACTCATCCACACCTATCTCTGTAGCCTTTTCAGCCATCCACTCCGTGCGCTCCATCATCTTTGTTGGAGCCATAGCGATGTGCAGTCTGCCTTGCCATGGGCGCTGCTGGGGCATTGTTTCCATTATGTTGTAAGCGCAATGCTTTGACGATACCATCGTGACCTCAGCCTTGTAGAAGGTGCCTTTACCATCCATCAGATAAATGGTGTCACCCTCCTTTAGTCTCAATACGCGAATGGCATGCTGAGCCTCGTCATGGGGCAGTTCCGTAAGTTTATCAGCCTCTGGTACGTAAAAGTATCTCTCTTCTTTCATGCTTATGCTTTGCGCCTTGACAGTTCTTCTTTTATCTGCTGTGCTGCCTCATAGTTCTCGTCGTCTATGCACTTCTGCATAGCCTTCTGCAGCATCGACTTGCTCAGGGTGTTCAGGGGCAGACTGATGCCCTTGGCATCCACACCCATGTATTTAGTGCTCTGCACCTCCCACAGCGACTTCTCTATATATAAAGGTATGTGTGGGTCGGCATACGACAGCAGTATGCCGTCGCTCACTCTGATAGGGAAGGCTGTGCCAGTGCGCATATCTTCGAGTACGGCGCAGTATTGTCCGTCGACAATGCTCACAATCACCACGCACAACTCCATATTGGTCAGATATTTTATAGCTGCGCTGAGGGTTTCAGGCAGACAGCGTTTCATAGCGTTTATGGCAGACGAACGCTGTTCCAGGTTGCCCACATACTTTCCTCTGCGAATGGATATCTCATGTCGCGTAACTGCGTCAACCACTATGGTCAGTTGCCTCTTCTCCTCCTCATCAGTCAGTATGAGGAGTGAAGCCACATTATTCGATACTATGTCAGTAACACCTTGTACTATGAGTTTTATTCGCATAACTCTTTATACCCCTTTGAACTCTTTAACCCAAAAAAAGATGTACATGCCGTTGAGGCTTGCACATCTTTTGTCTTTTTCTTAATTGGTTGAGTAAGATTAAGCCTCAGCTGGAGCCTCTGTCTGTGCTTCTGCAGCAGGAGCCTCAGTTGTAGCCTCCTCAGCAGCAGCTTCAGCAGCCTCTTCAGCAGCTTCCTCTGCAGGTGCAGCAGCAGCCTCAGCAGCAGCCTTCTTGTCTGCGATAGCCTTAGCCTTAGCCTCGTTAGCCTTCTTCTCAGCGTCGAGAGCAGCCTTCTTAGCAGCCTTCTTAGCGTCAGCGTCCTTTGACTTGATAGCCTCGAAACCCTGTGTCTTAGCCTGCTTCCAAGCGTCAAACTTAGCCTGTGCAGCAGCCTCGTCGAATGCACCCTTCTTCACGCCACCCTTGAGGTGCTTCATGAGCATTACGCCCTCGTTAGAGAGGATGTTACGAACTGTGTCAGTTGGCTGTGCGCCATTCTCAACCCAATAAAGTGCACGCTCAAAATTCAGATCTACTGTGGCAGGATTGGTGTTTGGGTTGTAGGTACCAATCTTTTCAGTAAACTTACCATCACGTGGAGCTCTTACGTCAGCGATAACGATGCTGTAGAAGGCATAGCCCTTACGACCGCCGCGCTGTAAACGAATCTTTGTTGCCATTTGTTTTTGTTAAACTTTTTGTTGTTAAATAGAAGTGAATAATCTTTCAACTCGTGAAAGTGGGTGCAAAGGTACAAAAAATAGTTCATAGTTCACAGTTCACAGTCCACAGTTGTTTGACGGTTTAATTATTTTTAACGTTTCTACAGGCTCAATAGAACTATGAACTATGAACTGTGAACTGTGAACTGCTTAGAACGGATATCCTATTGCGAAGTTAATACATTGTGCATCTTTGAAATTGCGCACATTGAAGAATCCAGAGGTGTTGCTATACAGTTGCTTATCCTTGACAGAATAATAATTGCTGTATGGCTGGTGCAGGGCGAAACCCCAGTCCAGACGCAATACGAAGAAGTCGAGGTCGTAACGCAAGCCCACACCTACATTCAGGGCTATGTCCTTCTTGAATGAGTCTTGCTGAAACTCCTCCTTCATGGTGTTTCGTCTGTCCTTGTCTATCACCCACACATTGCCTGCATCGAGGAAGAGGGCACCATAGAGCGAACCAAAGAGGCGAGGACGATATTCTATGTTCATTACCAGTTTCAGGTCGCCGTTATGATACAGATACTGGCTGTTGCTATCGTCTATGTGCACAGCACCTGGTCCTACCGTTCTCATGGCAAAACCTCTCAAGTCGTTGGCACCGCCTATATACATCTGTTCAGAGAATGGTCCGCAGTTGTCATTGCCTAAAGGCTTCATTATGCCTCCATAGAAGTGGAATACGGCACAGGCATTATCGCCCAGTTGCCATGTCTTGCGGAAGTCGGTCTCCAGTTTCAGGTACTGCGAGAACGGAGTGCCCAGAATGTGCTTATCCTTCTGAGCCCAGTCCTTGTCGCTCAGCAGGTGATAGCCCAGGTCTATCAGGTTGCCAGCCTCTGTCACTGTGGTCTGCCAGTAAACAGGGTTGCGATATGAGCGTGGCGAACTGTATGAATATATATACCTCATCCTTGGTGTAAACTCGTCTCTGTTAGCCACCTCGGTGATAGCTGACTGCTTCATCTTCTCATAGAAAGCATCCGTGCGGTCTGTGGTGCGACCATATACCAAACCCAGTGGGGTGAAGGTGTGCACAGAGCACTCTGTGGGCTGGAATATGTAGGTAAACTCTCCAGTGAAGAAGTTACGGGTGAAGAAGCCAGCTCTGCGCGTGGTCTGGGCATTAAGCGAGATGGCTGTGGTAGGGGTGACATACCAACGGCGACGACGTTTCTGCATCCAGTTTGGCATGAGCAGTCGTGGCAGTTCCAGTGTGGCACCAGCCGAGAAGTCGTATGAGTCGCCTGCCGTAGAGTTGCTCGACATCTGTATCTCGTAGTTGGCTCCTATGTTGAACGACAGCAGTTCGCCGCCACGGAAGGCATTCCTCTTGGTCAGTCCTACGGTCAGTCCTGGTCCCATGCGTCCGTTGGTCTTGCCTATCACGTTGGCACCAAAGGTGAAGTCGTATGGCTTGTCGAGTATGGCATTGATGGACATATCGAGTATTCCTGCTCCAGCTCTCTCTTCGCCCCTTAGTGGTTTGATGCTGTCAGGCACCAGCACTGGTGTGCCGTCAGGGTTTCGTCTGGGTTCAAATTTTATGTCCACATTCGAATATATGCCTTGTGAGGTCAGGTTGTTGAGCGACTCCTGGTAGGCATCCTGTGAGAAGATGCTGCCTGGCCTCATGCGCAACTGCCTCAGCAGCACTCGGGGTCTTACGGCTGGTTTCTCTCCACCGAATTTTATGGTCAGAAAATGCCTTTTCACCGAGTCGGTTATCTGCTCGAATATCTGTCGCTTTATGCTCACCGTGGTAGAGCCAATCACCCATCGGCGCATGGCATCCTCTGGTATGGAGTCCAGCAGTTGCACCTTCAGTTGCACCTTGCCAGGCACCATGATGGTATCGGCAAGGAAGGTGGCATACTTTTTCTGATAGAAGTAATAGCCCTTGTTTCTGAACAGGTCGTGTATTCGCGTCAGCTCGTTATCCAATAGCGACACTGAGAACGGACTGCCTCGCTTTATCAGCGATTCTGATGTTGTCAGTCTGTTATATGAGTCGCTGGGGAAGTTGGTGTATTGTATGGAGTCGATGGTAAACAACTGACCATAGTTCACGTGATACTGTATGCGAGCCTCTCTCGCCCTCAGCGTACTGTCTTTCTTTATCGCCTTTGGTTTGCCCTCTATCACGTCATAGCTCACCTTGCCATGGAAATAGCCGTTGTTCTGCAGTATGTTCTCTGCCACCGAGGTGCGCAATGGGGCATTCACGTTCTGCATCAGCACGGGCTGTTTGCCAAATGACTTGTTGAGCCATTTCTTAAACACTCCGTCAGAGTTGTGGCAGGCATTCCATATCCACAGTCCGTAGGGGAAGGGGGTGCGATGATATGACGAACCAAACAGTGCTCCGTTTGGTGCTATGGCGAGTGCTGCCTCCAGCTCTTCTTGTGTGGCATCTTTATGACTGCCAGGCTCAAAGTTCTGCCAGTCTATCGGCTTCAGTCCTATATACAGCTGCTCTCCAGGCTCCAGCGACGATGTGCTCGAACATGAAGAGAGTAGGAGAGCTATTCCTCCTATAATCCCCACAACTGAGGAACGGAATGTATGTTTTATAGAAATCATTTACTCTTGAACTATGAACTATGAACTATGAACTGTAAACTATTTCACCTTCGTGCTGTCCCTCCTTGCAGGCTGGGTCATCCTCCTAAACTCCATCTTAGGCTCTTTCTTGAATATGCCCTTCAGCGTCTGCGACTTCTTCTTCCACATGTAACCTGCACCATACTGGCTCAGGTAGCCCTCCAGGTAGTCATATACCGAACGCTTATAGAACATCTGCAGATATTGGTTTGAGGTGTCAGACAGCCTGTACTGCAGGTCCACATTATTAAAGAATGACTTGTTCTGTCCGCTCACGTCAGGACCTGACGACACCTTGCCGCCCACGGCTATTGAGAGGCGGTTGTTCCAGAATCTCTTGGCAAACTTAAAGGTGTAGTCGTTGTGCATGGTGCCGTCCTGCTCTGTCGAACTCTCCATGCCGAATGACAGGTCGATGGTCTTCAGCGCATTGCCTGCTATGTTGTTTATCTCCGACTGCAGGAAAGAGTTGAGGGCTGAGTTCATAGAGAACTTCGAGGTGTTGCCGTCTGAGAGGTACATGCCTGTGGTCAGCATCGTCACAGCCAGTTTGCCTCGCTCCTCAGGCGATTTCATGCTCAACTCGTCTGATATGGTCTGGTTCTCTGGTGCCTCGATTATGAATTCCAGTCCCATGTCGTTCAGTGTCTTCGACAGTTTTATGCCTGTGAGGAATGTCACCATGTGGCTCACTCCGTCTATGTTCACGTTAGCCTTCACCGTCTCCTTGGCTGTTATGTGCAGTCGAGGGTTCATCATCTCGCCAGTCCACTCCAGATAGCTTCCGTCTTCTATGGTGAAGGTCTTCAGTGGTATCACTGGCAGCGAGTATTTCATCTCACCCTCGGTGATGGTGTATCTGCCTGTCATCTTGGTCTCGTCGTTGATGAGGCTGTAGCGCAGTTCGCCGTTGCCCACAAGGTCAAGGTAGTTAGAGTGGGCTCCGTCCAGCCAGCACTTTATGTGTGCTCCCTCTCTTACGGCTATCGACATAATCATGTTCATGCCGTGAGCCACAGGGCGTGCTATCTTCACCGTGTCGCCATTCTCAAAGTCGGTGAAGGTCACCAGTTCCTTCAGTCGGTTGTCAGTGGTGATAGGTGAGTCGCGCAGTATATAATAAAGGTTCGTAGAAGGCAGCACGTCAAGCCTGCCTCTTACGTTGAGCCTGTCCAGTTCGCCCGTTATCCGTGCAAAACAGTTCACGTTCATGTTGCCGTAAGCCTCTGACTTGCTGTTCTCCTTGGCGTCTATCAGTGCAAAGTCGGTAGCCCTCAGCCTCAGGTCGGTCTTTATGTGGTCGAGGTCGCCAAAGTTCAGTGTGCCCTGCAACACCATAGGCTGGTTGTTGGTGGCATACATCTGGAAGTTGTCAAACACCAGGTTCGAGTTGTTTATTCTCACTGGGTCGTCGTTGAATCGCAGTCTTATGCCGTAAGGCACTGACAGCAGGGCTGCATCCTTTAGGAATAGTTCGCCATTCACGTTTGGCTTGCTGGTGGTGCCCTGTATGTCGAGCGTACCGTCAGCCGTTCCCTCCAGTCCTATCAGCTGGTCTGGCACAAAACCGTTTATCATGTCAAGCGGGAACTTGTCGAAATTCATCTTGGCGTTGATGGCTGAGGTGTTGAAGTTGTATGAGCCTGTGATGTCGCCCACCTGCATATCGTCCTTCAGCAGTATGCCGTCGATGTAGTGTGAGCCGTCGCTCTTTGGCAGGTAGGTGAACTGTGTGCCTATGTTGCCCATGGCGCATCCCTCATACACCATATTCTTTATGGTGAGGTCGCTCGACAAGGTGAAGCTCTCGTCCTTGTTCTGCATCACGTGGAAGTCGCCGTCCAGCATTCCCTGCATGTTTACGGCATAAGGCAGTGACGACAGCACCTTGCCTATGTTAAGCCTGTTCACCGACAGCGTCAGGTCTTGCAGGAACTCGTCATCGTCTTCCTCGTTCCCGTTCCCGTTCCCGTTCCCGTTTTCGTTACTATAAAGCTTCAGTCCCGTTCCGTCCTGTGCCAGCAGGTCTATGTAGGCATGTATGCGGTTCTTCTTGTCTAAGAGCACATAGTTGTCCTCGTTCAGCGAGTATATGTCATAGCCAAGGGTAGGGTTCTGTGGCACAAAGTGCAGCTTCAGCCCCTCTTCCTCCATCGTAGCCTCAGCACCCAGACGCAGGGCGAGCTGGTCTTTGTTGTCAAACAAACGCACACCAGTCACTATGCCATGCTCCAATAGTTTGCCGTCGATGTAGGCATTAAACACATAGTCGTTTGGCGGACGGTTGTGTATGTGGGCTCTGTAGTATATCTGCATAGGGTCGTTTCGCGAACCTATAGCCACCGTTATGGTGTCGAGTTTGTAGCCCTGTGTCTTCAGTCCCTCTACCTTCAGGTCGCTGAATATGCCGTCCTCCCTCGATGTCTTCATGTCGAGGTCTATGAGTGAGTAGTCTATGCCCATGTATTTCAGCGAGCGATATACTGGGTTGTCCTGCTCGCTGTGCACGGAGAGTGTCAGTCGTGGGAAACACTGGCGCAGAGCCTGCTGGTCTATGGTGCGAGCCTTCAGCTGTTTGTCTATCTCAGCCTGCAGGCGGTCGCTGCATCCCATGAGCCATTTGTAGCCACCCTGGGCGTTCAGTCTCAGTGCAAAGTCGCCACAGTCCACCTTTGCCATTGTGGTGTCCTTGCGTGTCAGTATGTCGAGTATTATGTCGTCAGGGAAGTAGGTGGTAGCTGTGTCAGTCACACTGATGTCTGACACCATTCCCTGCACCATGTAATACTGGTCCATGTCGGTCTCTATGTCCAGATTGCTGCACAGTCCTATGGTCAGCGGTTTGTCGGCTATTTTCAGTCTGTACAGGTCCACCTTCTTCAGGTCAGTGGCTATGGTCAGGTCAGTCATCCTGCCACCCATTGTGCCTGCCACATTGAAGTTGCCCACCACATCGCCAGCATGTGAGTCAACATTTGCCGTCAGTTTGCCACCATGCAGCTTCACATCAGCATCCACATTGCTCAGGTTATAGCCCTTCACAAAGTGGTTTACGTTCACGCCCTTTGCTTTAGCATCGATGGCCCAACCAGCCATGGAGTTCCCGTTAACGTTCCCGTTAGCGTTAACGTTTATCACACCCTTTCCCTCATAAGCCTTAATGTTAGCGTTAACGTTCCCGTTCCCGTTATACACTATATCCCCGCTCGCCCTCATGGCAGGAATGTTGATCATCCTTGCCGTACCTTTGTCGAGCATACCCTTCACGAAGTTCAGGTTATAGGTTCTCAGGTCGGTGTGTATCCTTGCCACCATCTGAGGCTTCATGGTCACCGTGCCCCTTGCGTCAGCTGTCAGCACGGTAGGCCAGTTTACGTTCATCTCCCTGATGGTCATCTGCTTCATGTTGCCATTCACTTCGCCCTTCACGCTCAGTGGGTACATCGGCAACCTTGAACTATTTAACCCTTGAACACTTGAACCAACAATCATCTTCAGGTCCTGATAGCCTATCGTGCCATCCACTTTTGCCTCTATCCTATTATTGTCAAAGTCAAAGAGGTCATCATAAGTGCCCTTGTTCCCGTTAGCGTTCCCATTCCCGTTATCGTTCCCGTTAATCCTAACGCTAAGTTTTGCGTTAGAATTATTCGTAGCCAACGCCCCATCCACCTTCATCTTTGTGGAGTCCATCGCTATGTCAGCCTTCAGCGAGGTCAGTGTCAGTCCGCACTTCTCCTTCATCGCCGCCTCCCTTATCTTCAGACGGATGTCAGCAGGGTCGCAGTAGTATATGGAATCCACCTTCAGCGTGATGTCGCTCAGCGCTATGTGGTTGGCATCAAAGGCATCGAAGTAGTTAGTAGAGTAGGGCAGACGACGCTCGAAGTTGTTGTCGTAGGTGACAGCCGACTTGGCAAGTGCCAGGTGGTTCACCTGATAGAGCCCCTTGTTCAGGTCAAAGTATCCCTCCTTCGCCTTGGCGTCAGCCAGCATAGCCCCCACCTGCAGGGTGTCGCCAGGCATGTGCACTGTGACCTTGGAGTTCTGTATAGAGAGGTCTCTCACGTATATTTTCCACAGGTTCTCCGTCTCGGTGGTGTCAGGTGGTACGGTGTCCGACAGTTCCACATTCACCCTCGCGTCAGTCAGTATTATGCTGCTCAGTCTCACCACACTGCTGTCCAGTGCCACCGATGCCACAGGGGGTGGGGTGTTGTCCACCAGCAGTCGGCCTACATAGCCCTTCACGCGAGCCTCGTGTATAAAGTCTGATGTATTGAAATGTCCCTGATTCAGCTCTATCTGGTTTATCACCACATTGCTATTGAGCAATGGCAACAGCTGCACATCGACCACAGCCTGCTTCACCAGGAGTATGGTGTCCTTCACCTGTGGCAGAGAGTCGTTCTGCTTCAGGCATTTCACCTCCTCTAAACTCAGGTCGAGAGGGAAAGCCAGGTGCACTCCGCCCACGCTTATCTCCATGCCAGTCTCCCTGCTGGCATACTCGCTCGCCTTGTCCACAGCCCACTTCTGAACAGGTGGCAGGTAGAGCGCCACGGCAAGCAACACCACCACCACTATGGGCGTCAGGATGACCCCCAACGCAACCTTCGCCCACATAGGCATGTGTATGTTCGCCTGTACATTGCTCATATTGAACACAAAGGTACTAATATTTCTCTACCTCAGCAAATTTAGGGTAGTTTTTAACATTTAAGCCCATTCTCTCTGCAGAGGCATTACTTTTAGGGTATAAAAGCATTACTTTTATCGCTAAAAGCATTACATTTAGCGCTAAAAGCATAGCTTTTATCTTTGCCCTGTTTTCCCCTCCGTTCAGTAGGGTTACGTACCGCGTAACCCACTAAACTACAGTCCGTTGCAAGAAAAATCACTTTTCCTCTCAGAAAAGCCGTTTTTGCACACTTTCGCCCTTTTGTGCAGGGCAGTTTTTAACAAATCAGCTATGCAATCAGTATTGTGAAGTGGTACATGGCTAGAATCAAAAAAATCAAAAAAATCATTTTTTTCATTT
>Ga0310691_10000370_pt1 | contig 88362 bp, 57 predicted proteins | sample 176DNAGHGlowgp2_FD_203887 | JGI IMG/M metagenome (GOLD analysis project Ga0310691, IMG submission 203887) | Sheep rumen microbial communities from Palmerston North, Manawatu-Wanganui, New Zealand - 1766 DNA GHGlow gp2 (v2) (version 2) | ecosystem: Host-associated > Mammals > Digestive system >...
TCGTAATTAAGGATGCAGGAGCTGAATCCACTTTCGTCCAGAGAAAGGAGTTGGAATGGTGAGCCAATGTGGTCTTGGAATGTATATTCAGTCTCTATGTCTATGTCATCATAATTGGATGCCGTAGCAGAAACGGTAACTCGCTGCCGGTAGTCAACGGTGATGGTATCAGTCGAGATCGGACCGAACTCGCTGTACCATTGGCTCTCGCTTCTTGATGCCATAACCGACGTCTGCATGTCCTTGTATTCGAAATACCCTACATCAGTCACTACTTTGTTGCATTCGAAGGTGAAGCTTGTAGTTCCCCCAGTCATGTTTGTCATTGACAACAATGTGCCCAACCTCATGTGCTGAAAAGAGACTTCCTTGTCCCCACCGGTATATAATAGCCCATCCATGACAACAGGGCAGACGTAGTCTTTTCCTTGGGTGCTTCCATTGAAGTATCCCCAATAATCTGTATTCCTCGTATTTTTCGCAGGCAGCTGGCCGCTCTCATCGTAGGTGAACCCATATCCAATACTGTCAGCAAGGGCATCTTTGACTGCCTCCAGCTTCAATCGCTTGAAAAGATGTGGATACTGACTGTTCGGATTTGGGTTAAAATAACCGTAGTCAAACAGCCATCTCTTGACAAGATTGCCCTGACCGTCCTCAATGCGGATGGCCTTGATCGCCTTTGGTTTTGCATCGGCGGCGTATGGCAATATGTCTTCCCTGTCCTCTGCTTCAAGTTGCAGCACACCGCCTCGCCATCTGATTTCAACGAGACGCTTGCCGTCAATAAGGTTCTTCCTGCTGCTATACGCCAACCCATTAGGAACAGACCCGATGTCTAGCGTTGTGCCGCTGTTTGCCCCAGCGGGACAAGAGTATTTGGCGGCAGACTCTTGGACAGGAAGCTGATACTTCTCTTGCTCATAAACGAAGGTTATGGTATCCCCCTTGGGAGTGATTACCTTGGTTAATTTCCATGCAGAAACGAATTCGTCGGAATCCTGATAATCGATATGACTCATCCCATTGAATACGGCATCGTATCCGCCATCGGTTGTGTTGACTTTCTGCATTCCCCTGTTTGTATAGGGATATGTCATTTCGATATCCTCGTACAGATACCTGATGCCCCTTGCATCAACCAATTCGAACCGATTGGTTGCGACGTTGGCCGTTGTTCGAATGTTACTGCGTTTGTCAACCATATGGGCATTTCTATTATGGTCAAAGAAAAACTTGCCGCTCTCGGAAGGAGTTGAATAATAGAAAATGTCAGGCTCCATGTCCCTTATGAATGTCCTGTGGCTGAAATCAAAGTAGTTATACAGGCTCTCGAACTGCCCGTCCCAATCTTGTTGATAGCTGAAATATCCCATGACTGCATCGAAATCATCCATACACTTTATTGTCCTTGTAATGGCTCCTCCTGCTGACAAACTCCATCCGAGACCGACTTCTGTAGCTTCTTGATTAGCCAAAATACCTCCAGCATGGTAACTCAAGGTTATTGGGATAGATAATTCTCCAACTTTAATCTCATAAAGCGGAATAGATATCTGGGGAATTCCAGTGTAAGCATTCACAGGGATATCTATGGCTCTGGCCATGGCCTGCGCATCAGGAGCCTGTGGAATAAGTGACCTGTATCCTTCCACACCATCTTGAGCTGCTACGTCTTGTGGGAGAATACTCATGGCAATAGCCAACAATCCGACCAAGGGAAGGAAGGCCGCAGATGAACGGACTTTGAAGCCGCATTGCACAGCTTCGCGATGGCATGCCACATAGGCATGGCCTGAATGAGGATAATTGCAGGAGCCGGTGAAACCATTCGAATACTCATTTCGCCGCAAATATAATGCTTTTTTCGGTACTGCAATCAAAAACAATCGTTTTTTTATTATTTTATTCATTTGGGTATTAGTTTCTAGCATATTTGTTTTTAAGCAGGTAGCAAATCCTTGTCTGTTTTAATCCATATGATTCAATTCTGAATCAGTAGCTATTGGCAGACCTTCATCGATATCCACTCATCGCCGCAGCGAACACTCAGCATCAGGGCGTTGCCGATGGGACGGCGGCTGAGCTCGAGGCACTCCTGCCACTCGCCTGCTTCGCGGTTCTCATAGTGCGACGTGCCGAGCACGTTGCCCATGATGTCGCAGGCGTAGAAGGTGATGTCAGATGCAGACGTGAGGCTGTAGCTGATGGTGAGGGACTGGCCGTCTGACGAGAGGGAGGCATCGACCGAAACAAGTCTTCCGCCTCCGCCCTGTCCGGCCTGGCCGTTGGAGCCGACTGCTTCCAGCCGTGCGAGCAGTTCCTCGTTCGGCACGTCCTCGTCGAGTTCCATCTGCATGACGGGCAGATAGAGGTACGTGGCACTGCTGGTCTGCTCTTGCTCAGCTCCGTCATGACGATATGTGATGACGGTTTCCATGACAGGATAGCGGTAGCCCATGCAGTACCAGCGGAAACAATCCCTGCTCCATCGTTCCGTCGTCTCATTTCCGTAGTCATCCTCGAAGTAATCGTGCAGATGGAGGCGAAGGACGTGGTGCAGGGTGTCCTCCCCGTCGGTCAGCAGCCCCATGCCGTCGGCCACCGTATAGCCTGAACCGCTGACGGCGTATCGAATGCCCTCATATTGGCAATCGCCTTTGTAGCTGCCCGAAATGCTGTCACCGAATTGAAAAGGATAGACTAGCTCAGGCCGCTCTTGGGAAAGGATGCGGTAGGCCCTGCGGCTCTGCTCCCCTTTATTATATAATGTGTCTCCTCGTACAAGATAATGCAGCATCCTGCCACGCTCGTAGATGACGATGGTGTCACCGTTCGAACGGACGGCCTGGAGATGGTCGGGACTGTCATCGGGAATGGCGGGAAGCGTCCAGACGGACGCTTCGCCGCGCTCGCCCTCGCCTTGGTATGGAATCTCTATGCGACAGAGGATGTCGCCATGGCGTGGACTCGCCGTTGATGACGTGAGTGCTGTCTGTGCCGCTATCGTGGCGGCGAGCAACGCAAGTAAAAGCGGAAGCAATGGTTTGAAGCTCATAATGGTATTGATTTGTTTGTGTAGAGAAAGAGCTGACGTAAACAAGATAACACAGGCGGTCATTCTATACTATATTCACCATAGTATATAGTTCCGTCCGTGCACGTGAGGGTAATCTCATAGTCATCAGCATCGGTGGAGACATAGAGGCTGTCCGTGCCGCCACTGACTGCGTAGAACGTGGCATCGAAGACCTCGTTATCAGATACGCGGACGACCTCGCACTCCACTGTGCCAAGAGTGGCTGAGAAGGTGAAGGTCAGCTCCCCATTCGAGTAGAAACATCGAATGGGAACTTGGGCGGGTGTGCGATGTCCTGTTCCTGGGTTTTCAGTTCCAACATTAATGGGAACTGGAATCTCAGATTCTTGAGATGTCGAAGCATGACCATAAAAAGATTGCATTACTAAAAATGCTAAAACTCCCAAAAGTGTCATTTTGCTTTTCATATAGATTGTTTTTTATAGTGTAATTAAAAAATATCAACAAATCAAGAAATGTCTTGATTGGAAAGCTTTCAACTTTCTAACTGCAAAGGTAAGGATTTATTTATAAAATGCTTTAGACAAATACAAAAAAAAACGCATCATTGTAATGATGCGTTTTTATCTGTTTATAAGCAAATTAAGTGACAATTTTCCTATATATCGTTTTTTTAACATTTAATATTTTTTAGACATCTTCGCTCATATTGTCAGATTTGCTCTTTTTGGGTTTACTAATCGCTGCCAAAGAGGATAGAATATTCTCTGCGTATGGACATTCAGACTGACTGAGTTTGATTTTGAGTCGGTCCTTTCGTTTATAGATCGTCAACCTATCATTGATATTCAGCAAAAATAATAAGGTGTCAACTGACAGATTCAAAAACATATAACGCAGAAGGACAATCTCTTTATCATTAAGATTCATTTCCTTCATCTTTGCCTTGGTCATTGACTTGTCATATAATTCATCAATAACCCGGTCTAATTCAAGAAGACTATCGGGACTGGTGAGCAGATACTTTACTTCTTTATCAACAGTTTCGTATACGGATCGCTCTTTTCCTTTCAAACCCTGTGTCTTAAACAAGGCAATTGCCAGCCTATCGGTCAAACTAAACCGTTTCTTTATCAGAACACTCAACTTTTCAGAAACAAAAGTCGACTTGTTCTTTTGTAGGTCTTGTTCCATCGTCCCAATTTTCAATTTCAATTCTCCAATTGTAGTTTCTTGATTTTCTAGGAGAATGCTTTGCTCTACATTTCGGATTATGGCCTCGTCAAGAATGCGGTTTCGAGCATTGAATCGACGAATTAGACAGAATATGAGAATTCCTGTCAACAGGAAACAAAAAGTAGCAATAAAGCCTGACTTACGGCGAAAAGCATTATATTTCTTTATGGCATACTGCTCCTGTTGAAGCTCATAATCTCGCTGAAAGTCAGCCACTGACTTCGAGAAGATGTTTGTCATAATTTCATTTTGGGCTCGTATTCTTTCTTGTTTGTAGAAAAAAGTAGAGGCCATGTCATCCTTCATTTCGGATATCCAACTGAGCTTCTCGTAAAAAAAGACACGCTGTTCTGAAGTTTTGATGAGCGGTTTGGCGCGAAGGACATATAATTCAGCGCTGTCGCTCATCCCTTTTATCTGAAAAACACATGCCTTGTTTAGTAGATTGACTGGCAAAGTAATACTTGTCAGTAAGCTTAACATGCTGTCAGCGTATTGGGTGTTCCCTAAAGAAATGCATTGCTCAATGTAAGGAGTCAGGCAGTACTGAACTATAGGATCAGAAGCAGGAAGAGAATCCAGTACCTGTCGAAAATAAAATTCAGCCGTATCGTAAATCAATCGGGTGGAATAATATCTTGCCATGTCGGCCTTGGCTTGGAAAACTTCGCGAGTATCATTAATCTTACGTGCATACTCAAGATTCTTTTGAGCATACATTATGGCATCTTTTCCATAGGTATCATTACTGATAGTGTAGAGGTTGCCATATATTCGAGTTAGATAAAAGTCATCTTTTATATCCAATGCTAGGCTTTCGGCTTGACGATAGGCGACGAACGCGGCACCATAATCCTTTGCATTGCGGAAGATGGCTCCATGATAGAAGTGCGCCAGCATCTGCTCCCGTTTGCTGCCATGTTCATCATAGTAGCGGACGGCGCGGAGGATGAGGCTGTCGTTGGTGTCGTCAATCCAGTTTTTATCATGCGTCTGCGTCTTGAGCAGGGCATAGCGCGCCATCTGACGGTCGCCCTCGATGCGCACGGCACCCGCATCAAGCAGGCTGTCAAGGCGGACGAGTTCGGCAAGGGCCGAGTCGGGATGCTGCCCGACCACCTGCTCGATGCGATCGAGCGAGGCAGCGACCTCACGATTGCCACTTCGACAGGCGGAGAGAAGCAGGCACAGGACAAGCGCCGGCAGCCAGACAAGAGAATGCCAACGATGCAAGATAGGTTTCATAACTGAAGATCACTTTCCGAAGGATGGAAGTCTCTATTGAAATTGCCCGATCAGATCCTTGAGGGCACTCAGGGGCAACGCGCCGCTCTGTCGCCATAACTGCTCTCCCCTGCGGAAGAGCATGAGCGTGGGGACCGATTGGACACGATAGTTGGATGCAAGACTGTTGTTCTTGTCCACGTCAATCTTAATGATGCGGATGCTGTCGCCCAACTCAGCCTTGAGTTGCTCGAGCACGGGGTGCATCGTCTTGCAGGGGCCGCACCAGGTGGCGAAGAAATCGACCAGGGTGAGGCCCTCACTGTTGATGATATCGTTGAAATTGGCCATAATATATAAAGTTTGTTAGGGGGCGCTTCGCTCAAAATTATAAGAAAATTGATTTTTAAAATTATCAAAAAAAGATGGTCCAAAAAACTGCGACCATTCTCGTCCCGTTCTTCTTATAATTTTTTGTTTTAATTTTTCTATAATTATGAGCTATGCGACCACTCATGTCATTTATTATCTGTTTTAGTTTTCGATTATTCTGAATGGCTGCTGCAATAGAAGCCGTTGACATCCACATAACCGCCCTTGCGACGGGTGGAATAACAGAAGATGGCGTAGCGCGTACCCATGAAGAAACGCTGATAGTCGAAGCGCATCTGGTAGTCGGGGCCGATGCGGTTCCATTGCTGTCCGTCGAGGCTGTAATAGAACGTTGCCACATCGCGTCCCAAGGAGAAATCTCCATCGATGCGCAACCAAACAGTACCCTGCTTGAACTCCACACGCTCTCGTTCGGTCACCTCCACGTTGGTCACCTGCTTCTCCTGCCCGTCCATATTGATGACCTCTTCGGTCATGGTGAGCACGTATTTCCTTTTTTGCTTAGTGACAGTTAAAACGCCACTATGCCCATTGAAGGCACAGAAGCCGGCACGATCGCCATCCTTAAGATGTGACAAGTCCAATTCGATTTCAGCACTGCAAGCTGGACCTATCATGCGCTGTGAGAGCGTATTGGGTGCCAAATAAAGATTTTCGACCATACGGCTCGTCTTGAGACGCAGGTATCCCGGACGTTCGGTGAGCGACCAGGCTTCGTTGTTCGGATTGTGATTCCACTGCCACTGCAGTCCCAATGTCGGACTTTCGAAATCGTCGCTTATCATCAACGGTGTCACAGGTTGACCCTTGACCACAGGACGCATATTTTCTGGAACCTTTCCATATTCGTCGCCCAGCATGGGCCAACCATCCAGCCAGCGACAAGGCATCAGCGTAATTACGCGACCTACGGCTCCATGATCCTGGAAGATAATACCATACCAGTCACCATCCTTCGAATCAACGATGGTGCCCTGTCCGACGTATGGGAAACCGCCGAGGTCGGACTGCAGAATAACATTCTTCTCATAAGGTCCGTGGATATCATCGGCACGATAGCATACCTCGCGACGATAGCGACCGGGAGCCCAAACCTGCGAAATCATCAACAAATAGTACTTGCCGTTATGCTTCACCAGACGCGAACCTTCGAGCAGGCCTTTTTCATCGGCCTCTCGCTCAAAGATCTTCATGTGACTTCCTTCGATGATTCCCGAAAGATCGGGCTTCAACTCACATAGCTCTCCCGTACCATAGACCACATAGACGCGACCATCGTCGTCAAACAGCAGCGAGCAGTCGTGAAAATGCGGCAGACGCGACACGAGTTCCCACGGACCTGCTGGATCCACGGCAGAATAAATATAGGAACGACCCATATCGCCCATCTCATTGGGCGCAAAAAGGACGTAAAACTTCCCGTTGTGATATTTGAGCGATGTGGCCCACTGGCCGCGACCATAGACAGTGCCTCCCTGCAAATCGTAGCGCGGGGAATCGGTCAATCGGTCCACCACATAGCCAATGGTCTCCCAGTTCACAAGGTCCTTCGACCGCATAATGGGCACACCCGGAAACTGGTGCATCGTGGTGGTGACCATATAGAAATTATCATCGACACGAATCACATCGGGATCGGGCACATCAGCCCAAAGAATTGGGTTTGGATAAGTAGGATAAGGATCCATCTGTGCCATGCCCGTCAGCGTCATGCAGCAGGCGAACACCAGTAACAAAAGTATTTTTCTCATATTATTGAATGGGTGTAATGGGAATGATGGGAATGATGGCGACCCAACTGTAAATTGTTAATTATTAATTATTAATTGTTAATTGAAAAAATTTACCCCTGTCCCCACGAACTGCGGTCAAGGTTGCGGTAACTGATGGCCTCAGCGATATGGGTGGACGAGATATTGGATTCGCCGTCGTAGTCGGCTATGGTACGGGCAACCTTTAGGATGCGGTCATAGGCACGAGCCGACAGGTCGAGCCTTGTCATGGCGCGCTGAATCATGTTGAGTGCCTTTTCGTCGAGTTGACAGTACCGTCGCAGCAAGGCAGGAGTCATCTGCGCGTTGCAGTGAACACTCGGCTCATCACGGAAACGTTCCTCCTGAATCTGGCGTGCCTTGATGACACGTTCGCGGATGGAAGCGCTGCTTTCGGCCACACCCGTGCGGCTCACCTCTTCAAAGCTCAGGGGCAAAATTTCGATCTGCAGGTCAATTCTATCGAGCAAAGGTCCTGACACGCGTCCCAAATACTTGCGCACCTGTGTCTCACTGCAGATACAAGGATGCGTGGGATGATTATAGTAGCCGCAGGGACAAGGGTTCATGCTGGCAACGAGCATAAGCGAAGCCGGATAGGTCACCGTATTCTTGGCTCGGGCAATGGTAATCTGACGATCTTCGAGCGGTTGGCGAAGCACCTCGAGCACTGACTTCGAGAATTCCGGAAGCTCATCAAGATAAAGAACCCCATTATGCGCAAGACTGACCTCACCGGGCATCGGGTTCGTGCCTCCGCCGATAAGGGCAACGCTCGAGATGGTGTGATGCGGTGAGCGGAAAGGACGCTGAGTGACCAGACCCGTCTCAGCTCGCAACCCCGCCACGGAATGAATCTTGGTGGTTTCGAGAGCCTCGCTAAGCGAAAGAGGAGGAAGGATGGACGGAAGACATTTCGCCATCATCGACTTTCCAGCGCCTGGAGGACCCACCATAATCATATTGTGTCCTCCAGCTGCAGCGATGGCAAATGCGCGCTTCACCATCTCTTGTCCCTTGACGTCCTTGAAGTCGTGAGGATATGTACGTTCGGCCTTCTCGAACATCTCTCGCGTGTTCATCTCCTTGCGTTCCATCTCGGATTCTCCAGCCATGAAGTCCATGACGTCCTTGAGCGTGTCGGCACAAAGCACATCGAGATTGTTGACCACAGCTGCCTCGCAGGCGTTTTCACGTGGAACGATGATGCCCTTGAGATGCATCTGACGTGCCAGGATGGCGAAAGGCAGACACCCCTTGACGGGCTTGACGGCTCCGTCGAGCGACAATTCGCCCACCATCATATATTGTTCAAGCTTGTCGGTAGGTATCTTACCATCGGCAGCCATCACAGCCACGGCGATGGGCACATCATAGAGCGAACCCTCCTTACGTACATCGGCAGGAGCGAGATTGATGGTAACTGCACGTCGCGGAAAACGCATACCCGCTTCGCGCAGAGCGCTCTCGATGCGGTCACGGCTTTCCTTGACAGCCGCATCAGGCAAGCCGATCATAATGGTTCGAATGCCTTGCGTCGTCACCGTCTCACAATAGACGGGAGTAGCATCGATGCCCTGCAAGGCGGCAGAAATAGTTCTAACGACCACGGTTTGGTATATTTTTTGGTGTATGTGTAAAGGTACTTCGATTGGGGATACGATCCAAAGAGACACGCAGGCGCTGTCCCCATTCATTACGCTGCTGCTGGTTGTTGTACATGTCGCAAACAATGACCGTGGGCACATTTTTGATGTCCCATTTGCGCATACGCTCATCACCGAGCCCCGCAGGAAGCCATGCGTGCAGTCCGTCGATGTCCTTGATTTGCTGACGCCACCAAGTACTATCTGGGGCAGAGAGGCAAATGGTCACAAGTTTGAGGCGCTTCATGGAGTAATCATCTTTGGCAAGACGGGCGACAACTTTCAAGCTATCGATTGACGCCTGGGAATAGTCGCTCCAAATGTGAACAATCAAGTAATCGCTGCGTGAAGTGCTAAAATCGAAGGTTGAACTGTCGGTCTGCATAACAAAAGGAGCAAGACGGCGACTGGATCGAGGCTTGCGGGAAGTCTCTTCGAGCGTTCGGTCGATGCTCTTCATCAGCCAATCGGGCTTGGCTTCGTCTGCTAGACCGCCCAAACATCGACGCACGAAAATCGAGTCCTTCAGCATCTCAATCTGATCGCGGAGCAACAATCCGCAACGTATGTCGTGCGGGTACCGATGGCAAAGCGAATCGATGGCATCCTTCTTGGCCGGACCAAGAAGCGTGCGGAAATGCGCCATCTGCTGCTGAAGCCAAGGATTGATGCTGTCGCCTGACGAAGAGTCGAAGGTCGCCTTTAAGCTATCGCCCGCCATTTCCATCTTCATAGAAACTTTGGCATTACCCGTCGCAAAGAATCGACACAACTCTCCGCCATCGGAACACAGATATAGTTCGTCGAGGCCTAGAGTGGATCCTGTATGCACAAACGCATGTTGCGGATTGAGGTCAAGACTATCGAACCCGAGCGACGTATGCCGGTCGGTATAAAGCACAAGATGGTCGAGCACTACGGTACTATCCACATCGAATGCACACTCGACGGTATAAGTACGCTCGGCATGGCTACCTTCCCGGCCCTTGCAACAGGCAAGGATCGAGAGGGCGAGAAGGAGGAGAGGAAGTGTTTTTTTCAATTAACAATTAACAATTAATAATTAACAATTATATTCCCTTGACATAATGAATGAGCTGTGTCATCAGCTGGATAAAGTCGCGTGTGCTATATCCGATGGCGGGCTGTTCGGGCGTGAAGGGCGAAGTGTCGTACTCGTCACCCACAAACGTGGTGGCATATTCGGTGCTATTCGAAGGAGCCAGCCCTTCGGGCAAGGACTTATAGACGTTGGAAATCTGGCTCAATGGAGTCAGCCAACCGCCACCGGGCTGTTGGGCTTTCATTATATCCTGCACCGAACCGAAGCCACGACGTGCGCCACCACCCTGCATAGGTGAAGGCTTGAAGTAATAGACGGGCACGGCAACGTTCTGCTTGGGATAGAGCAAAGGTGACGAGGCAGTGACCTCCTTCGGATCGGCCTGGCTCAACGCCCGATATTCGCGCTCCAATCCATCAGGGTTGACAAAGGCGCACGAGCCATAATGTGCAATGGTGCGGCTGATCTCCTGGTCAGTGTAATATTCACCATTGCCCACATTGCTGCCACGACGATGCACGTACATAGGCGTACCGTCTTCCGGAAGGAGGAATCGCGCCACGAGGAATCCCTCGCCGCCTCGATGTCCGGCCCTGCCGCCAGTGCCGCCGCCACCGCCGTAGCGTGCGGCCTCCTCATCGGGCAGACGCTGTTCGCGCAAGAACTGCAGCGCTGCGGGGATACCCTTGAGGAACTTCTTTTCACCTGTGAGACGATAGTAGTCCATCATTGCGCGAACCATACGCACCGTGGTGCCCGTGTTGACCGAACGTGGCTCATAGCTGCGGGCGTGTGCAGGCTTGAGAGTCTTGACGAAGTACTGGTCACCCCAACCGGCAAGGGGAGCAGGTTGTTGCAACTTGAGCGAGAGATCGAGTGCCTTGCGGATGGGCTTCAAAAGGTCCTTGCGACCCAGCTCCTGATAACATTGGATAAGGAACTCGATATTGGCAGGCATCACATCGTCATTAAGGGTGATGAACGACGAATAGTCTTCCTTGCCACGGAAAGGATGGCTGTACATGAGCGGAAAACGCTGGGGCCAGCCGCCGTTGGGGTACTGACTGACAAGCATGAAGTTGATGACCTTGTCGAGCGCCTTGCGCACCTCGGGATCTTTCTTTTCGAGATAGACACGCAGCAGGAACGTTGCACACTCGGAAGTGGCCTCATCGTCGAACGTGCAGTTGCCGTAATAGTGCTGGAATTCCTCCAGACGCCAAGCCTGTCGGCCGATAGTGGCATAGAACTGCTTGAGTTCGTCTTCGCCTGCCAGGTCTTCGACGTAGTTCCAGCCTCCTTCGGGATGCTGCACCTTCATAATGACCTCGGCAATCTTGCGGGCCTGCTCATAATAATATTCGTCACCCGTGGCATGAAGGGCATCGATTATCAGATGACCCATTGATGGCGTGCTGGGCGACTGCAACCATACCATCGTGCGGTAGGGCGCCTCCAACTCGCCCCACTGACGGCTGCGGTCGGGCAGATAGCTCCAAACGAAGGCTCCCTCATAACTGATTGAGTCCATCATAAAAGCGACCGCACGTCGCATAGCCGCCTTGGCATCCTCGATGTCGAGGTTACGGTAGACGAAATGGGTAAACGTAGCCGAACCCTTGCCAGTGCAGAAGATGCCGGGCAGAACCGACTGGAACTGATAGAGCGTATTGTGGTTATAGCCAGAGCAGTCCATACCCCATGTCTCACGTCGCCAATTCACGCCATCGTAACTGTAAGCACCCGTGACGACATGATTGTCATTGCGAAGTCGAAGCCAGATGTGGCGCGTACCTACCTCGGGGTGCATGCCGCCACCGCTTTGTCCTCCCTTGCGGTAACGATAGCGGCGATTGGCATCAAAGCCCGTACCCATATAGAACACGCTGTCGTAGTAGAGCACCAGGCCGGCTCGCGTCTCGTCATCGCTCAGCTCGATTTCGGCTTCAATCTCGTAGCGATGGTCACCGGCAACAAACATCAAAGGCGACGAGTTGCCGGGCAAAGAGCCCTTGGCCGTGAGACGGATGCCGTCAGCAACATGTTCGATGCGCTCAGGCTCGTAGGTGCGATAGGATTTCCATTCGAGGCCGACGCGGAAAAGCGGCAAACTACCCTTCGAACCCCTCGAACCCCTCAAACCCTCTCCCATTGGAGCTGGAATAGCTCCAATGGGGTCTGCGCTGAGTCCCTGCTTGTCACGGATGACGGGACGGAACCATCCATCCTTGGTCAGCTCGACGGGCTCCAGCAAAGTCTGACGGCCCAGGTCGGTGAAACCGTTCTCGTAGGCGTGATATACGCAGTACCAACGTCCGTCAGGCGTATCGATGAGCGAACCATGTCCGCGGCTCCACCAGCGGTTCGAATTGGCATAGTTGTGGATGAGCGGATTGTAGGGACTGTCTTCCCATGGTCCGTCGATGCTCTTCGAGCGAGCCACCACCACCATATGGCTGGTGGGAGGTCCTGCCGTACCCCCTTCGGCATTCAGATAATAATAATATTCGCCTATCTTACGAAGTTTCGGTCCTTCGAGGCAAAGACCTTCGGTGGCCCAATCCTCGGGATACATCCATCCGGGATAGACCTTTTCAAGCGTACCTGGAACGACATGCAAACCATCGTCGGTAAGCCTGGCACGCTGACCACCGCTCAGGAAGAGCCAACGCTGCCCATCATCGCCCACCACATGACAAGGGTCAATGTTGGCGACACCCAAATCAACAGGCTCGCTCCATGGACCATAGGGCGAATCAGCCGAAACGACAAAGTTCATGCGGCTGCCGGGCTTCAAATCACGCCCTGCCTTGGCACGAACGGCCGCCGATGGGAAGGCTACAGTGAAGTATATGTAATACTTACCATTATATTTGCAAATATCTGGCGCCCAAACCGAGCCCAGGAATGTGTTGAGTGCTGCACTTATCGGCTCCCAATGCACAAGGTCGCGACTATGGAAGACCACAAGACCAGGCACGTAATCGAACGCACTGTGCGTCATATAGTAATCCTCGCCATCGCGCATGATGGTGGGGTCGGGGTAGTCACCTCCGAGAATCGGATTGGTGAACGTACCGTTTTGCGCCTGTGCGGTAAAAAGACATCCACACAGAAACGCCAGGCTAAGAAATGTCGAAATCAGACGTGTTTTCATAAAGATAGGATTAAAAAACAGGGCAAATATACATTTTTTTTTTTGAATGTTGGAACATTTTCCCAAAAAATTGCTATCTTTGCAGCAAAATTTATAAATAACTATGAATATTTAACAACAAACAATTGCTTTTTATGAAAAAGATTCTTTTCGCAGCCGCCCTTGCTACCCTGCTTGCAGGATGCAAGTGCAACCAGCCAGAACCAGTGGCTTGTGACAAACCCTGCTGCACTGACAGCACCCTCACCGCAGCACCTCACGGCGTCATCACCGTCACCGACGACGGCCAGACCGTCTACACCCGCGATATCACCACGAAGAGCGATGCTTTCGTTTTTGATGCCGACAAGGAATGGGAGCGCACTGGCGACCCAGGTGAAGTCTATCGCAAGGTAATGGGCTACAACGACAACCTTATGATGGTGAAGGTGAAGTTCAAGAAAGGTTCTGAAGGCAAGCTCCACAGCCACCCACATGTTCAGATCACCTACGTCGAGAGCGGTGAATTCGAGTTCACCATCGGCGACGAGACCAAGATTGTGAAGGCCGGCGACGTGCTGATGAAGGTTCCGAACGTTGTGCACGGCTGCAAGTGCCTCAAGGACGGCGTCCTCATCGACACCTTCACCCCCATGCGCTCCACGTTCTTGAAGTAAAGCCATCTCGTTTTCACGGAATTACGGAATCCCGAAATACCGGTATTACGATATTTCTACAAAAATAGTCCGCAGCCTTTTCGGCCGCGGACTTATTTTGTCTCAATCGACCACCCTCACCCTACCTTCGGCGAGCCGGACGAGGTCAGGAAGGTCATAGTATTGGAGCACACCCTGTACGACGTTGGTCTGCATATCATACTGCAATGGATTCCACAGATACTCCTTCCAGCTTTTGAGTGTGCGTGTCAAGGAAACTTTCTGGATGCGCGGGTCGAGGACAGCGGCATGCATCAGCACGGGGCCAAAAGGCCCGTCGCCCACCATATGGAGCGGCCTTCCTCTGAGCAACGGATTGTTGGAACAAAAATCCACCAACGTCAGCACATCCACCACGCGCTGCCCCACCAGCGGACGTCCTTCGTGCAAGGCCACCACCGCACAGCGCCACTCGCGGTTCCAGTACTTGGTTAGGTTATAAATGTAGGGATCCTCCATCTCGCCCACACCGCGCACATCAGCCGCGACGATGATATTACCGTTCGAGGTCATATCGAGTTTCTCCATGTCGCCCAAATACCATGCTTTCCCCCGCTCGTGCAAATGCAGTTCGATGGGCGACTCGGCCGTAGCACTGTTGGGAATACGCACTACCACAGCCACAGGCATCTCACCCTCGCGATTCAACTGGAAACGATATTCCTCGAAGTCACGGCCATGGGTTCTGCCCGACGGCACCACGCTCTTTGCCAAAGCAGAGCCTGGCAATGTGGCTGGCAACGGCTCCTGTCCAAGCACACGTTCGTCCAAACCCAAGAGGCGGCACATCTGCTTCTGGATTTCTTCAATCGGCTGGGCACAGAAGGCTTCGCGCTGTTTAGCCAGTTCGTCATATCGACGCATAGCGTACTGAATCGTGCTTTCAGCGTCGGCAAACTCCAGGTTGACCTGACCCGCACTGGTGCAAAGCATGTCCTTGCCTCGGAAACTCACCTCGTCGATATGCGGCAAAGAAGCATCGCCGCACAACCAGCGCTTCATCCATCCTACCAGATGCTCCATCGCATCGGGCGGACAAGCATGGCCATCGGCAGCATAATATTGCTCCACGCGTTCCGATGCGCCCAACACGTCGTAGGCCCGTTGCACTTCCTTCATGCCTTTGAGGGCACCATAATGATCGACGAAATCAAAAAGCCCATCAAGCACCTGGAAAGGTCGTGGAGCCATGCACAATGCCATATCGGCATGGTTGATGCCCAAGGCACCTTCGCCAGGAATCCACTGGCAGCCGTCACTGGGCCCTTGCAGTTCCAAGGTACGAGTACGATCACTGAAGAAAAGGCCAACGCTCGCCGCCTGGATGCGGTCATCGAGGGCAAGCAGATACGATGCCTCGGTACCGCCGCCAGAAAAGCCATAGCACCCGATGTGTTTCGCATCGATGTCCTTTCGTGAGCAAAGGTAATCCACGGCGCGACTGTTGTCCCAGAAGATCTGTGCCTCCAGACTCGTGCCCAACAGGTTGTAGGCGGAAGCTAGCAGCGTGTGCTCGGTAGTCACGCCACGCGTCAGGTTACGCCCCGTCCCATCGATGAGTTGCTGCATTTCACCCTGTCCGATGGGATCGACCACGAGCACAGCGATGCCATTGCGTGCCATCTGGACGGCTGTGCCCGAACCATTGCCCTTGCCTTGCAGTCCATGGCCACACATCTCGACACAGGCCGGGAACTTCCTCGTCTTGCTGCCGACGGGTAGATAAAGGTGGGCAGTAACATAGTGATGCGGATGACTTTCGAAGACAATCTTTTCTACCACAAAGCCATCGCCCTCCACCGTGCCGACCACGCGGCTATGCAAGTCACCCCTTTCAGGAAAATTGCCAGCCAATTGTCGCATCTTCTGGCGCACCGAGGCAATGTACGCCTCCATGTCGGCCTTCGAAGCATAAGCCTGCTGTAACTCCTCGCTGCGCTGCTCGTCGCGCTGGTGTTGCCAAAGCATCAGGTAGTTGAACCACGACTGCGGACTGCTGAACTTCAAGGCGCCATAGTTCGGACGACCGGGATAAGTCACAAGGTCATTATATGCCTGGGCCCTCAGGTCAGTTGCCAGGATGCACCCGATGAGGACCAACACCAAAGCAACAACCGTCATTCGGTCCTGTTGATGGGAGCCAAGCTTGACTCCCGAAGAAAACTCTCGTTTCATGACCATGGGGTATTTACGATGATGGTGATTTCTTCCGTGTTATCCAATCCCGTGTCGAGGCGGAGCAGACGTAGGGTTTCGTCCCACGTCCAATCGTTTCGCTCCGTTCCGTTCACGGTGATGCTTGTGGGCTTGCTGTCAAGATAAGCCTCCACGCAGTAACTGTGTGCGGAGGGGGTGAAGCGGGGTCGGCCTTTCTTGTCTTTGGCAGGGCAGTCGGGCTTGCTGATGGTAAGAGTCCATTCGCATCCCGATGTCCAATCGCACATGTTGTCATTTCTTTTATGTTCGGCCTTTTCCCAGTAAACCATCTTGCTATCAATACATGTCAAGGTGTACGCACCCTGCTGGTAATCGAGCGAACGGCCATCATCTTCATACAGGTCGTAAGAGGAAGAGCTGACAGGATAGCAGCAGACGGTGATGGGCTGTCCCTCGGATTGTGCCATCCATTGCACCTCTGGCTGCTTGACGATGATGGCGTCCTGGCGAATGAAGATGGGCATCAGCCATTGCGGTGTGAGGAACGACTTCCATTGGCGTCCATCGATGCGTTCTCCTGTCCAGAAATCGACCCATTTGCCGCCCGGGAAATAGACGGGACGCGACAAGGCGCCTTTGTTGGTGACGGGACAGATCATCATCGAATGTCCGAACATAAACTGGTCGCACATCCGATAGGTCACCTCGTCGTTCTGCCAATCGTAAAGCATCGGTGCCATCAGGGGGCGCGAAGTCTGCATCATCTCCCACGCATTGCTATACAAATATGGTATCAGCGTGTAGCGTAGCGAGTCGTAGGTGGTGAAGATGCGCTGCGCCTCCTCGCCATAGGTCCAAGGCTCATGATAGCGCGGATGATCCATACCGAAGAGCATAGCCACGGGGCTGAACATACCGAACTGGCACCAGCGCAGATAGAGGTCGGTGTCGTAGGGGGAATATTGTTCAAAACCGCCCATGCAATGCGACCAATAGCCTACGCCCGACAGGGCCATCGTAAGGCCTCCACGGATTACAGGTTCGAACCATTGCCATTCGGTGCCCCAGTCGCCTGCCCAGATGAACGGATATCGCTGGATGCCCGCATAGCCTTCGCGCGTATGAGTAAAACCACGCATCCGGTTCTGTTCAATGAATCGCTTATAAGGAGCCGCACCATAGGCCAAGGGGAAAAGGTTGTGGAGCTCGGCACCCGTAAAGCCTTCGTAAATAACGCTATCGGTGCGACCTGGATAGCGGAACGCACTGCCCACATCGGTCTTGAAGAACTTGACGCCGTCGTTCACCACGCGCATCGGCCCATGCTGCCACCACCAATCGGCCTTCTCCTCGTCGAAGAAGTTGAAGATGCCCTGCTGCTCCATACCTGGGAAGAGAGCTCCCGCGGCCAAAGCGTCCTGATAAAGCGTCGAACTAGGGCCATCGTCGGCAATGCTGCGCACGTGAAGGCCGAAGAGGTCGATGTGCTCGGCATAGATGCTGTCGATCATCCCCTTGGGTTCGGGGAATGCCAGCTGCCAGTTGTAGTTGCAGCCTCCGTTGCGGAAACGGCTGTTGAAGATGCGCCAGGTCGAATCGAGCCAAAGGATATCGACGGGGATACCCTCCCGACGCATACGCTGCACGAGGGCGACGTTGTAATGCTGGTTGGCATCCTGCTCATGATTCCACGTGCCTCCGCTGTAACTGCCAAGGTGTAGGCCGTAGGCCGAGCGTGGCATCATCGGGCAATTGCCGGTCAGCATCTGGTAGCGATGAATCATCTTCTGTATCTCGGGGCCTTTGACAAAGTAATAGTCCAGTTCACCCCCATCGGCCTGCCACGAGTAGATTTGGTTCGAAGTCCATCCCATATCCCAGTCAGAAGGCCAGGCAGTATGGAAAAAGATGCCGTAACCCTTGTTGCTCATCACCCAGGGCACGGGGCAGTAGTTGGCACGCAGGATGTCCTTGCCGCCCACGGCAGGACGAGGCCCGCGACCCAGTTCAACGTTCAGATGGACGCGCTGCCCGCGCAGATCCAGGTGGTCCATGCGTTCGCCAAGGCCGAAGAAGTGTTCGTCGGGTCGCAGCACGCACGTGGTCATGGGGCCTTTGCCTTCGGCCGAAAGCCGGCAGTCGGTCTCCTCGTAAAGCACCTCTCCTGTCGCGCGGTCGAGCACCTTGATGCGCCAAGGGCTGTCGCTGATCTGTAGGGTCAGCGCCTCGGTCAAAAGTGCAGCACCTTGGGCGAGAGGTTGCACCTCGTAAGGTACTGCCTCGAAATCATACTTCACTACCATCCACTGTTCGTTCGGACGGAACGATGAGTTGGTGCTCTTTGTGATGCGCAGCATATCCGACGTACAGACCTGCACGCGTACATCGCCTGCTTTGGAATGAAACACCACGTCATTGCCCTCCGCTGTCCATCGCACAGCGGCTGAGAGGGAGGCACAGCCGAAAAACAGGCCGGCAAACAGATAACATAGTCGAGCATTCATAAACAACTGGATAAAAAGGGTATAATCGTGTTAAAAGAAAAGTATTCGAATGGGTTGGCTGAGTCCGGAGGGCAGAAGCCGCGCATCAGAACGAATCACCGGTAAAGGATCATTCTTGATGGTGGTGGGTGACGAGGTCCAGGTGAAGCCTCCCTGCTGAATCTTGTCGCCAATCATGCGGTTGCGCCATGGATTTGTGACCGTAATCACTAACGTATTTGTTCCGCGATGCACCCATTCGGTGATGTCAAGCCCCATATTTGGCATCCAGATGGTGCCAGCATCGTGCCCATTGACCTCAACCCGAGCTGTACTGCCGAACGCCGGGAGTTCAAGCATGACCTTTCGAGGAGCCACCGTCACAACGTCTGTCAGATCAACGGGAATTGTGTAGGTCACACGTCCCGAATAATAGCGAATGGCATTCTCTTCAAATTCCGTCAACGAACGGAAACGTCCTATTGTCCTATCTGCTATCGTGCTATCATCGACAAACTGCATCGTACCCATCGACTCCGATAGTACAAGCTCTCGTGTCGGACTATCGTCAATCAGCTTTGCACCAAAATGCCTTTTGCTGAAGACAACGAAAAGTGACTGCTGTGGCTTCAGTGTCAAAGGCACCACGCTGTAATCTCCCTCCGAACGGGAAACCGCTGTAAAAACCTGCCCGTCTATTGGATTCCAGAGAGAAACATTTTCTCCGGTCACACGGAATGCTGGCTCCATCTCAAAGCTTTCAGCATAGCTCTTGTTCGTCAGATAATAGATATCCTCATCGGCGGTTTGCCGATGGATATAGGCTATATCTTCGGGGGCAACGCCCGATAAAAGCAGATCGGGCTTCACCTGTCGATGCATGTCCATCACTTCGGCACAAACCGAAGGCTGACTCCACACCTTGTCGGCAAGGGTCCTCAGCTCCCAGTCGTTGGCGTCAAGATTGGTCAGCGACAAAGTACGGAGGGGTTTGGGTCCATATACGCGAGCTCCATCCTCGACGAGACTTGCAATCTTCCGAAGGGTCGCCAGTTCCATCAACGTATCTCTCAAGACAAGGCACTGGAAAGGATAGCGTTCGTCGAGCCAAAGCTGGCCGTCATGAGCAGAAAGGCGAGGACTCAACAGCACATCGGGATTGATATAGTTGAACTTGACGCCCTGCATGATTGAGTCCGCCACTTCGGGAGTCCATTGTGGACATGGGAGACAATCTCCCGTAAAGACCAGCACATCCGACCGCCGGACACCCTGACGAAGCAAATATTGGACACGGGACTGGAAATCGAACCACGATCTGGCTTCGCCAAACCATGTGTTGTTACGATTGAACGACTGGCCATAGACTCCGAGTGTCATGCCAGGGCGCTGCTCAGTGGGTTGGTGAACATAGCTGTGGAGCATCATGCTGTTGACACCTTCGCAGAAAGCCACATCACCATAGGTCTTCATGTCGATAGGAGAATCACTGAACAAGGCATATCCCGTATATGCCTCCGAACCGACAATCGGCTTATCGTAAAGCAGCGAACTATGGACAGGATAGATGAAGGTTTTCGAAGGCCATGGATTATAGGTGTAAGGATAATCATTGGCAGTGACACGTGCCCAAAATTCCGTCATCGGCACATCGCAATACTTGTATGTTTTCAAAACGTCCACGGGCGGATTCTTCGTCTCCCCATAGATTCCTTCGGAATACATCTGCACGCCATTGCGATGACAAAGGTCGGCCATGTGTTTGAAGTAACATTCTTCCACCAGGTCACCGATAGTCCGTCGAAAGTCGAAAAGGAAAGCTTCGGTATGACGACTGTCGATGAGTATCTCTCCGCAGAGTGCAGGCAGCCATGGAAGTATGTAGTATCCCCGACGCCGCAGAAATTCATCGGGAAACTTTTGTGTCCATGTCTGTGGCCCAGCTTCCCAACTATCAACGAGAAAGTATCTAAAGACATGCGGATTGACCTCCTTTGCCAACTGAAGGATCTTCTGCGGATAATTTGCGAAATGAACATTCAGAGCAGTAGTGTCCATCTTGTCACATTCCAAACCCCGTCCTTCCCAAGTTGCGGGATTATTGGTCTTGCCCGTCGTAGTATAGCCAAAACGAAGCACCGTCCATTCTCCTCGACCAAATGTCCATCGCAACACACCATTGATATCGACATATCGTGTCACATCAACCACTTGCCTCGGATCAATGACTTCCATGTCCGGATAAGCCAATACACAGACATCACGATAATAATCCATCTTGGAAGGTGGTATCGGCAACGACACTTCCACCTCCCGACCTCTCCTTTTTCGGATATCAGAGCCACACGAGACCTTTGTCTTGCTGTACGTATAATGTTTCATCGAAAGTTCGGGCGTAATCCAAGGGCCGCCGCTCTCGCTCCATCCGTCACAGTTGGCTGCACCCATGGTCATGCCAAGACGGTCGGCTTCCTGCATGGCGTAACGCAGCATATCCCACCACTCTGGAGTGCCGAAGCGAACCTTGTTTGGTACGTCGGCATCGGGCATGTCTCGCCAGACATTCAGCACCGTGGCTTGCGTGATGCCCACGGCCTTCATGGCCTCCAAGTCGCGCGTGATGCCTTGACGCGTGATGTTGCCATTGAGCCAATGCCACCAAGCGACGACATGGTTTTGAGGCTCGGGATTCTTGAACGAAGACGGCTCAATTTGTGCCGTTGCCCGACACATTATCAAACCGATGGCCATCGCAAGGAAAAGGTTTGTCGTCTTCATTTTGTCTACTTGCTTTTCTCCAGATCATTAAAACATTTCCGAATATCGTCCGAAGCCGTGATATCCTCGGCACGATAGAGATAAATCTGCTGATTGCCACCTTCGGCAAAGGAGATATCTCGAAGCACGATACCCTTGCATTCCGAAAAGAGTGAAGGGGCAGAAGCCTCGGAGAAAAGGTTGTCGATGGTAATGTCTTGCACAGGCATCTCGTGAATGCCGTCGAAGTAGAACGTCCTCCCCACATTCCGACAACGGATGTTGCGGAAATGAATGCCTTTGAAGCAAGGTGTAGCTTCCGTTACTGTCACTACAGCAGTGTCGGCTATGGAATGTCCTTCGATGACTTCCAATACAGGCGACTGCCCATGATAATACATATCGAAAAGCAGGGCATCGGCCTTGATATCCGTCATATCGATATCTTCCACTGATATATTCTCCACCAATCCACCTCGTTGTCGATTGGTCTTGAACCGAAGGCCTGAGTCTGTGCCCACGAATGAACAGCGACGGATATGTACATTGCGTACGCCACCCGACATCTCGCTGCCAACAACGAAACCGCCATGTGCATGCGACACCTTACAATCCTCGACTAGAACTTCTTCGGTCGGTCGGCCTCGCTTTCGTCCAGCCTCGTCGGCTCCCGACTTCAAGCAGATAGCATCATCACCCACATCAAATGTGCATTCCTGTACCAACACGTGACTGCACGATTCCAAGTCCAAGCCATCACCGTTAGTGGCATACCATTCATTTTGCACGTTGCAGCGACGAATGGTCAACTCACGACACAGTTCGGGATGCAGGTTCCACATCGGGGAGTTCTGGAACGTAACACCATCGAGCAAGACACGCTCACATTCATAGAGCCACAGATTCTCGGGACGAACCATCGTCTTGTAATGCTGCCAAGACAACAGTTTGCCTCTTTGGTAAATCTTTTGGCTTCGGCAAAAAGCACGCTCAGCCAAACCAATAGGAGCCCAACGGGTTCCATCTTCGGTCAGAACGCCATGAATCGTATCTGCCACCAGTGCCGCCCACTCTTCTTCGGTAGCATATTCCTTACGAATAGGACGCCAAAACTCGCCGCTGCCGTCGATGACACCTTCGCCCGTGATGGCTATATCGGTTGCCCGATAAGCCACAATGGGAGCCTGTCGCTTATATTCTCCTGTTCCAAACAACTCATCGCGCGACTGATAGAGCGACATCTCGGGGAGAAACTTCACATAGGCGTCTTTTTGCAGATTCAACTCAATATGACTACGCAGGATGATGGGACCTGTGAACCACTCTCCAGCGGGGACGTGCAATGTGCCTCCACCCAAGGAATCGAGGTAATGAATAGCCGAGACAAAAGCTTCAGAACATGTATCTCCAGCCACAGCACCAAAATCGGTCAATGTCACTTCCCGCTCAGGGATTTGAGGCAAGGAGGGGAACACGGAATCTGAGCCTTTGCCATCTGAACGGCAAGCGTTCATGACGAAAAGACTGACGAAAAGGTATAAATAACAATAATTCCGCATGACAAGAATTGATAAATGTGTGTTATCGCGAGGCAAAGATAAGAAACATAAGAAATGCGCCAACCGGGACTTCGGTTGGCGCATCCCTTATTCATATTTAAGAGTGCAGAGCATGATTATTCGTTAGGAATATCGTAACCATTCCAAACGTTGTATCCATTGGGGCTTGCCGACGACTCGCTCTTGCCCGACTGGAGGAGAGACTCCTTCGGAATCGAGTGGAAGTAGAGAGGCACATCGGTGCGCTCGATGCCCGAAAGCATGTTGTAGTCCCAAAGCTGATCCTTCTGGTTGACCATGTCGATGCCCCAGACGGTCTTGGTGTAACCATCGGCCTCGAGGGCTGCTGCCTCGGCTCCGGCCGGATCGATGTAGCGGAACAGACCTTGGATGGCAAGGTTATGGTCGGTACCCTTTACCTTCGATGCCACAAGCTCGATGGTGCTATAGTCGTAGATGCCACGCCAACCGGGAGTGAGGGCGGGATCGCTGTCGTCGCGGTCATAGACCAGGCAGCCGGGCACCTTGACATACTTCACCCAGATGTAGTTCGAGATGGTGCGTCCGTTGGGGAAGGTATAGTAACCATTGGCCTCCAGCCCTGCGATGACCGACTTCAGCTCGGTGCGCATTGCCTTGGCATACTGTGTGAAGAGACCCGTACGGATCTCGGTCCAACGGATATCGCCTTCACCCAGCGTCTCACGACCGACTTCGGCAACCAAGGTGCGGAGGTCAACGCCCTGCAGACGGTGGTTGGTGTCGCCAAAGGCACGGTCGCGCAGCTGGTTGAGCAGGCTGAGCGCCTCGGCATTGTCGCCCAGGATGATGTCGGCCTCAGCCAACATGAGCAGGTAGTTGGTGTAACGACGCAGCTGATAGTTCATGCCAGAGTTACGGCACTTGATGACATAGGGTGACGACATCTTGCTGATGTCCCACTTGTTGATGCAGATACCACCAGCCAGCTTCGAACCCGAAGCGAGTGTAACCATGGCCTCGTTGCCTGCACCATCGGAACCCGTCACTACAGCACTGGCATCCCAACGCTTGTCACCATCCTCGAAGGCTTCGTAGTAGTAGGTCGGCATCACGCGAATGCCACCGAACACCTTACAGGGAGCAGCCTGCGAAGTGGCACCATTGGAACCACGGCCCTGCGAATAAGGACGTTCGGACTGGAGAGGAGCCATGTTGCCGGTCTCGAAATACGATTCGGGCGACACCTCCATATCCATGATGTACTGGAAATTGCGCTGGAAGGGGTTGTTGCAGACGGTACGTTCGTCGGTGGTCACGAGCTTGGCCGAACCCTTGCGCTCGCCGATGGCGCGGCGCAGCCATGTCTGTGCCTTCTGAATGTACTGCTGATAGTCGGTGCGACGAGCATAGGAGTACTTGCTGTCGGTGTACATCTTCTCGAACGAGATGCCGTCGTAGAGGCCCGGATAGTCCTCGCGGATGGTCTGATAGGAACCTGCATAGAGGTTGATTTCGCCAATCATAGCCACGGCGAACGAACGGCTCATACGCTCGGCGGTGAGTCCGCCTTCGCCCAGGTCGTACATCAGCGGCTCAACGTCGGTGAGCATGCTGTCGAGCTTGGCCCAGATGGTCCAACGGTCGGTCAGCGTGTAGCTGTTGACGATGGAGTTCTCGATGCCATAAGGAACATCGCCCTGATGACGGGTGAGTTCGAAATAACACCAGCTGTACATGGTCACGCACTCGCCATAGAGCTGTGTCCAATCGTTCTTCTGACCAGCAGCCTTGGCCGTGGTGTACTCTTCCTTCTGAGCAATGATACCGGCCACACGTGAAGCACGTGCCAGAACCTCATAGAAGGTATTGAACAGGCCAGAGCCATTGTCCACACCCGACTCCTCGGGATGGAGATAACCGATACGTCCGTTGTTGGAGTTGAACTCGGGATAATATTCGGCATCCGACTGAGAATCGTTCCAGTTGTAGTTGCCACCTCCGGCATTGCTGCGCAGACGGTTGTAGCCGTACTCGATGCATTTCAGTGTTTCGGTGACAGTGGAAGTCACAAAGGCATCGTCGGTCTTATCAGGCGAAGACACATTGAGGAAATCGTCCTGATCGCATTGAGAGAGAAGCAGGATGGCACCCAGGCCAAGCACTGCACTATATATCTTTTTCATATTTCTCTTATTATTGATTTCTGAGTCAAAAACTAGAAGTTGATGTTAAGACCTACGACGAACGAACGTGCACGTGGATAAGCACCCCAGTCGACACCAGGTGTCGGATAGGTGGCATTGTTCAGGTTGCCATTGGTGCTGACCTCAGGATCCAAGCCGCTGTAATCGGAGATGGTCAGGAGGTTGTAGACGGTGCCATAGACACGGAGGTTCGAGATGTGAAGTCGAGAGATGAGAGACTTGGGAAGTGTATAACCAAGGGTCAGCGTGCCAAGACGGAGATAAGAACCGTCCTCGATACCAAGGTCAGAAACGACACCGTTCTCGTTGTAGCAAAGCGGATACTTGGCATCGGCATTGAGGGCATTGAGCTCTTCGGGTGAGTTGTAGCGCACGAGGGTGTTGTTGACCACATCATAAATCTTGTAGCACTGGTTCATGAAGGCCATGTGGTTCTGGTAAACACCGGTCTCCTTGTAGCCCATGAGCGATGCCATGCGGTTGATGTTGTAGATCTCATTGCCATAGCTCCAGTTGAAGTATGCACCGAGATCCCAGTTCTTATAGACGACGTTGATGTTGAAGCCGCCGGTATGAGTGGGGTTCATATCACCGATGACGGTGTAGTCGGCACTATCAACCGAGCCGTTGCCGTCGGTATCCTGATACTTGGCCATACCGGGATATGCGTTCTGACCAGAGGGGACATTGTTGGCAAGACCATGCATCACGCCGGTGATGGATGCACTGACGTCGGGCACACCCGGTTTGAGGGTATAGACGCCTGTTGCGGCATCGTAGGTGAAGTCGTCGGTGGTGTACATGCCCACATACTTCAGACCACGCACGCGGCCCACAGCCTCGTCCTCTTCGAGGATGAAGTCGTTGCTCGGATTGCCGCTCGAGAACCAGCTGGTACCATAGATACCGGTGACACCATCGGCAAGTTCATCGACATTGTTCTTGTTGAAGTTGATGTTGAACCCTGCGCTCACCGTCCAATCCTTGTTCTGGAAGATGGTTCCGTTGAGCGATACCTCGATGCCCTTGTTGGAGGTCTGTCCGATGTTGGCAAACGTAGTGGAGAAGCCGGTGATACCGGGCAGGGTGGTGAGCATCAGGAGGTCCTTGGTGGTATTCCAATATGCATCAACAGTACCATTGATGCGACCGTTGAGGAAACCGAAGTCAAGGCCGACGTTGCGAGTGATGGTGGTCTCCCACTTAAGGTCTGGGTTAGCCATCTGTGAGGAAGCAAGGGTATAGGTGGACTGGGGGACACCGCCAATAGTGTAGTAGTACGATGAGGCTGCTGCTGTCCAATATTGTTGCCATTGGGTAGCATCGATACCATCGTTACCTACTTCACCATAAGAGAGACGAAGTTTCAGGTTGCTGATAGCATCCACATCGCGCAGGAAGGCCTCATCCTTGATGCGCCAACCGAAGGCTGCGGCTGGGAAGAAGCCCCAGTGGTTGTCGGTCGGGAACTTGCTGGATCCATCGGCACGCATGGTGACAGTGAATAGATAGCGGTCGAAGAGTGTATAGTTCAAGCGGCCGAAGTACGAAACCATGCTTTCAGGCGTTGTAGTACCAGTATAGAATGGAGCTGTAACCGAATTGGCCTCCGCATCGTACTGATTGATCATGGCAAAGGCATTATCCTTGGTGAAGTTCGAAGGATAGTGGTCGGCCTTCATCGTCATGCTGTTGCCCTTCGAGTAGGCAATCTCATGGCCAAGGAGCACGTTCAGGCGATTGGCCTCGTTGATTTCCTTGTTGTAATTGATCGTATTGGTCCAACGGTAAGACCAGCTGTCACCCTTGTAGAGCTGGGCGGCACCTGCATACTGTACCTCACCCGTCGAGTCGTCGAGGTATCCGTTGTAAACGGGGCCTGACCAATAACGATTCTGCGACCAGCTGCGGCTCATAAAGAGCTCAGTATGAAGCGAGAGGTCCTTGAATACGTTCCAAGTGAAGCCACCTGTGCCACGCAGGGTCTGGCGCTCCTTGAGCGGCTCATAGTCGTTGATGCGGGCGTATGGGCTGTAGGTCTCCCAAAGTGACTGCTTGCCGTTGTGTTCAACATTGCCTTCGAGCAGGGCTGCCACATTGCCATATTTCTCCATGTCAGCATAAGAGATAGGGCGGAAACGATAGGCGTAGGAAAGGATCGAACCGGAACCGGAGGTTGTGGATTCATCCGACATCGAACGCACCTCGGTGTAGCGGGCGTCGAGGTTGAACTTGAGGTTCTTGTTGATCTGCTGATCGACCTTAACGCCCAAGTTGGCACGCTTGCTGTAGGAATTGATCTTCATACCTTCCTCATCCACATAGTTGAAGTTGACGAGGAACTTGGTCTTATCGGTGCCTCCTCCCACCGAGAAATCATGGCTGTGGGAGAAAGAAGAGCTATAGATGTCCTTCTGGTTGTCGTGCTTAGCGACATTTTTGTAGTTCTCGATGTTGCCATACGAGCCGAGGCCGAAGAGCTTGATGAATGGAGTAACATAACCGCCGGAGGTGAAATCGCCACCCGACCAACCGTCGTTGGCTGCAGCGTTTGCCCAGACGTACTTGAGGTAATCGTAAGGACCCATGGCGTCAATGTAGTCGGTAGGAGTGTTCCACTTGGCATAGCCGTGATAAGAAACGTTTACCTTACCTTCCTTGGCGCCCTTGGTGGTCACGAGGATTACGCCGTTGGCACCACGCGAACCATAGATGGCGGTCGATGATGCATCCTTCAAGACGTCGATGCTCTCAACCTGATCGGAAGGAACGTCGCTGAGGTTGCCTGGAATACCATCGATAAGGATAAGTGGCTCGTTGCTCTGAGATACCGAACCACCACCACGCACGCGGATGTTGACAGCAGCGTCGGGACGACCGTCCTGTGAAGTGACGTTCACACCAGGAAGCTTGCCCTGCAGGGCCTGTGCCACGTTCGAAACAGGGGTGGCTGCAAGTGCCTTGTTGTTCACCGAAGCCACAGAACCGGTGAGGTCCTTACGGCGAACGGTCTGATAACCGATTACTACTACGTCATCGAGCATCTCGGAATCCTCGGAGAGGGTCACGGTAATCTGCGACCTGCCATTGACGGGTACACTCTGCGAAGTATATCCGATGAATGACACATTGAGCGTGGCGTTGTCGGCCACGTTCGAAATACTGAAGTTACCATCGATGTCGGTGGTTGCTCCATTGGTGGTACCTGCTACGATAACATTGGCGCCAATCACTGGCTCGCCCAACTCATCGACTACGGTACCAGTCACGGTCTTGGTCTGGGCAAAAATGAACGCACTGCTAAGGGCAAATGCCATCAACAGAGTTGTCAATCTTCCCAACCATTGGTTGCATGTACTTCTTTTCATGTCGAAAAAAGTTTGTGTTAAGGAATAATAGTTTGTGTAAATTTATTTTTTAGTGGTGCAAAGATGCGATTTTTTTTGTTTTTTTCCAAATATTTATTTAAAAAAATCCAAAAATGAGTGAAAATAACGGTAAATTTAACAAATACTTTCTATTTTCTCCCAATTTATTCTATTTATTTCTATTGTTTTTCGTTTTCTTTGTTTTTCGGCTTTGCTAAACAAAAGAAAGGAATATCAGAAAATCATCATCCACACGAATTTGGATGTCAACGTTCGTAGACATACTATTTCCGACAGAATGTGGTGCGTCGTTGTTCGTAGACGTATAATTTCCGAAAAAGAAATCAGGGAAGCGCCATTGGCCACATCCTGAATACTAAAGTTACCATCGATGTCGGTGGTAGCACCGTTGGTGGTACCTACAATGACGACATTGGCGCCAATGACTGGCTCTCCCATCTCGTCAACAACGGTACCCGTCACAGTTTTGGTCTGGGCGAAGACAAAAGCACTGCTGAGGGCAAAAGCCATCAACAGGGTGGTCAATCGTCCCAGCCATGTCTTGCATGCACTGCTTCTCATGTTTCGGAAAAATAGTTAGTTAATAATATGTTAATAATTTATCAAGTGTGCTATTTAGTCATAAAATGCGGGACAAAGATGATTAATTTTTTTAATTTTTCCAAATTTTTTCAATAAAAAGTAGATATTAGGCCCTCATTTTATATCTTAACTGTCATAAACGCACGAAAAAGGCCACCGACAGAAGAAAACTGTCGGGGCCTTGCTTTATTTCTGAAGGATTAAGACTCCAGGCTTACCACCCAGGATTCTGTGCTACATCGGCATTGTTGAGGTCGATGGCGTCCTGTGGGAACGGACGCAGGATGCGCGGACTGCCGTCGGCACCATAGAGGTTGCTCTCGTTGATGTCGTCCTCCTGATGAGCCTTCACGTATTCGATGAGCTTGTGGGTGCGCTTGAGGTCGGTCCAACGCACGCACTCGCCGAAGAGCTCGCAGGCACGCTCCTTGAGGATGAAGTCGATGTTGACATTCGAAGCACTGACTGTCATATCGGCCTCATAGCCGGTCTTGATGGTGCCTGGGCGCTTGCGCAGCGTGTTGATATAATCGGCAGCACCGGAAGCATTGCCCTGCTGGAGGGCGGCCTCAGCGGCAATCAGGTAGGCCTCGCCCAAGCGGCAGAGGCTCACATCGTGCATCGAGCAGGTGGAGTTGCGGTTGGCAATCGAAGTGGCTGTGTAGTCGTCGAACTTCTTCACACAAGGCACGCCGAGGTCCATGTGACGACGGTCCTTGTAGGTGGCCGGCGAGCCGTTCGAGGGAGCGATGCCGCCATCGGCAATGGTCTTCGAGATGTACTTCAGACCGGCCAGCTGGCTTTCGGTCTTGGTGGCCTTCCAAGCCTCGATGTCCTCGTCGGTAGCCCACCAGGGTGCATAGTAGTAGCAGATGTTCGACGAAGGATTGTTGTAATAGTCGAAGTAGGAGGTCAGCGCGGTAGTCGAACCGTCACCATGGAACTCGAACATGAAGGTCTGCTCGTAGCGGCCGTCACCGCGGTCGAACTGATGGTGAGCCCAGAGAAGCGGAGCATAGCTGCCGTCGATCGACTTGTTGTTGGGGCACTCGGCGCCACCAAGGTAAGAACCGAACTGGCACATCATAGCCGAACCGTCGCTCTTCGGGTTCTCCACCGAAGCATAGCTGTACTGCACGGTCCAGAAGAACTCGCCACAATCCTCGTTGTTGATGTCGAATGCGTCCTCGATCGAGATGGATGGGGTCTCGCCGTTGATAGCCACCTTGGCGTACTTCTCGGCATTGGCAAAGTCGCTCGACTGGGCAATGTTGGCCTCAATCGACTCGTCGCCCTGGCCATTGAGCCAGCCGCGGGTCAGGTAAGCCTTGGCAAGCAGGAAGTTGGCGGCACGCTTGTTGGCACGGGCCGAAGTGGCAGCACCGTAGTCGAGAAGAGCAGAGCCACCGACTACATCCTCAAGCTCTCTGATGATGAAGTCGTAGCACTCCTGCAGCGAAGCGCGCGGATGCTCCATCACGGCACCGCTGTAATAGTCGTTCGAGAGCGGCACTCCGCCAAACTGCTGTACGAGCTGGAAATAATACCATGCGCGGATCACGCGGGCCTCAGCCACATACTGGGCAACCTTCGGACCGGATTCAACGGTCTCGCTGAAGTGGAGCACGGCGTTGCAGAGCTGGATGCCCTTGTAGCAGTTGGTGTAGAAGTTCAGGATCGATCCGTCGTCGGTGTTGACGGTATAATACGTATAGACAATCGACTCGCTCTTGCCATCGCCGAAGAGGTCGGTGCCGCCCACGAAGACGTTGGGCGTGGTGTTGAAGATCTTGCGGAGCGAAGAGTACATCGAATTGGTCAGGCTCTCGAAGCCGGTGCTGGTCTTGTAGAAGCTGTCAGTCGAAACATTGCTTCGGCTATCCTGATCGAGGAAGTCCGAGCAGCCTGTCGAAAGCAGCGTCATAGCGGCAAGTGCAAAAGCACCAATATATTTCTTGTTCATATTCTTTCCTTATTAATAATATTAGAACTTGAGGTTGATACCCACCTGATAAGTGCGTGAGCTGACACCACCCTTACCATTGGTAACCGAAGCGTTGGCCCATTCGGGATCGAAGCCCTCGTAGTCCTTCACCCAGGTGAATGGGTTGATGATGTTGCAATAGATGCGGAGGCTCTGGATGCCGAGCTTCTGCATGGCTGCGCTTGGGAAAGTGTAGCCGAGCGTGATGTTCTTGATGCGGACGAACGAGTTGTCAACGAAATAGTACGAGTTGGCATCGTTGTCGGTGTTGAAGGCTGTGCCGCCACCATTGCCATTGGTAGAGGTTGGGAATGGCCAGGAGCCGTAGTGTGTCTCGGCTGCTGTGGTCACACCTGCGCTGGTCACCGAAGCATCCGTGATCTTGTTGAGACCCGAGATGACCTCGAAGGCCGACGGATCCTTCAGCACAGGAGCGCCTGCAGGAATATAGTAGTCAATCTTGAGGTGCTGGGTGCCGCGCGAACCATAGCGGGTGAACTCACGCATGAAAGGCGAATAGACGGTGCCGCCCATGCTGGCATAGACCGACATCGAGAAGTCCCAGTTCTTATAATTGACGCTGGTGTTGAACGAGCCTGTCCATGTGGGGCTGGCATGACCGAGAATCTGACGGTCGCTGGCATTGATGACGCCATCCTTGTTGATATCCTCATAGATTACCTCACCTTCGTGCACGCTGGGGATGCTGCTGTCGGTGCAAGCTTTCTTGGCATATTCGAGATCTGCAATGCCCAGGATCTTGTAGCCATAGACCACGTCGATGTCATGACCGATGAACCACTTGTTGCCCACGAGGTCCTCGGTGCCGCCATTCAGTTCGACGATGCGGTTCACGTTGCGGCCGTAGGTGAAGGTGGTCTCCCAACGCCAGTTGCGGGTCTGCACGTTGAGCGTATTGAGGGTGATCTCGATACCACGGTTGCGCACCTTGCCGACGTTGCTCACGATGGCACCGGTGCTCGAACCCATTTCGATGGGGGTCTCAAGGTCCATGAGCAGGTCCTCGGAGTTACGGTTGTAGTAGTCGATACCGCCGTTGATACGATTGTTGAGGAAGCCGAAATCGATACCTACGTTGAACTCCTTGGTCTTCTCCCAAGTCAGCTCGCCGTTCGAGAGGGCATAGCCATAGCCGTTGGCCACGGCGTTGCCGAAGTTGTAGTAGTACTTGGTGTCGGCCATCGACAGGGTCTGATAGGCACCCACGCCGGCGTTGTTGCCGGTCACGCCATAGCTCAGACGAAGCTTCAGGTTCGAGAGCCAGTCCTGCGTGCCCTCCATAAAGGCCTCATCATTGATACGCCAGGCGAAGGCAGCCGATGGGAACATACCCCAGCGATGATCCTTGCCGAACTTGCTCGAGCCATCCCAACGGGAGCTGACAGTGAGCAAGTAGCGGTTGCGGTAACCATAGTTGATACGAGCCACCCACGAGAGCATCTGGAAGCGAATGTACTCTGATTTGACATTCTCGACAGTGCCCGAACCCCAGTTGTACCAATATACGTCGAAGGGCATGTTGGTGGTCTTGTCGTAGTTGCTGTTCACCCTGTCGTCATAGACCGAGAAGAGGCCCAGCACGTTGAGGCTGTGCTCCTCGTCGCGGCCGAAGTTCTTGATGAAGTTGGCCTGTGTGTCCCAGGTATAGGAGAAGTCCTCGGCGTTGGTCTGCTCCGACTGGTTGCCCTTTCCGCCGCGCACCTGCGTCTCTGCGCCGTAGAAGACGCCGTGGTCGCTGCGCTGGTAGGAGGGCGAGAAGGTGGTCTTCAGGATCACCTCCTTGATGGGTGAGTACTGCAGATAGACGTTGCCGAGGGCATTGTAGCTGCGGGTGTTGTCGGTCGAGTTCTCACGGTCGGTGATGGGGTTGATGGTCGAGGTGGGGCCACCGCCATCGGGGTACATCACAGCATCCTTGCCTGGCTGGTAGATGGGGTCACCTGCCTTATAGCTTCCGTCGGCAGCATCCTCCTTATAGCGAGCCAACATAATGGGGGCCATGAGGAAGGCGTTGTTGACGGCATTCTTCGAACCGCTGGCCTTGAGCGAAGTAGCCAGGTTGAATGAAATACCTGCCGACCAGTTGTCGTTGACCTTATGATCAACAGAACCCTTGAGGTTCCAACGCTCATAGCTGTCATAGAGCACGCCTTCTTCGGTCTGATAGCCGAGGCCGATGCGATAGCTGATGTCCTTGGCATTGCCGGTGATCGAGATGAAGTGGTTCTGCTGCTGTCCGTCACGGGTAGCCTCATCGTTGGCCCAGTCGGTATAGTCATTGTTCTTGTACATACGCTGGATGACCTCCGAACCTGCACCCCAGACATTCTTGTAGTTACCGAGCGACATGTCCCAGGTCTGGGTGCCGTCGGCAGCCTGCTTGGCAGAAAGGTAACGGCTGAAACGATAGCGCATAAACTCTTCGCCGTTCATGAAATCGGGCATATTGGCCACGGTCTTCCAGCCATAGTAGCCATCATAGGAGATGGTGGCCTTCGATCCTGCCACAGCACCCTTCTTGGTCGTAATCATCACGACGCCGTTGGTGGCACGCGAACCATAGATTGCGGTCGAGGAGGCGTCCTTCAAGATGTCGACTTTCTCGATATCAGCAGGATTGAGGAAGTCCATGTTGTCGCAAACGATACCGTCGATGACGTAGAGTGGGGTCGAGGCATCGCCGAGGGTAGATTTACCACGGATCTGGATGCTCATGCCGTCACCTGCGCGGCTCGACGACTGAGAGATGTTCACACCAGGAATCTGGCCCTGCAGTGACTGCATCACCGAGGTGGTACCCTTGGCCTGGATGTTCTCGGCCTTCACCGAACCGATGGCGCCGGTAAGGTCACTCTTCTTCACTACGCCGTAACCAACGACTACGACGTCATCAAGCTGCTGGCTGTCCTCCATCAGGACGACCTTCACCTTGGATTGTCCGGCCAATGCCACCTCCTGGCTGATATAGCCGATGAACGAGACTTTCAGCGTAGCATTGACCGGCACGTCGGTAAGCGAAAAGTTACCATCAAAGTCGGTAACCGCACCATTGGTAGTGCCTGCCACGATGACATTAGCTCCGAGAACTGGTTCGCCGTAGTTGTCGACCACGGTACCAGTCACTGTCTTGGTCTGGGCAAATGCAAGCGCACCGCTGACGACAAATGCCATCAACAGCGTTGCCAATCGACCCAGCCATGTCTTGCATGTACTGCTTCTCATGTTACAATAGGTTTGTTTGAAAATTAGTTTATTATAAGATGTGTAAGTGGCGCAAAGATACTGGGTTTTTTCGAAGATTCCAAATTTTTGGACAAAAAAAGCTATTTAAACCACCAATTAGGGATAATAAAATATAATAATGTATAAAATTCACCAATTAAGTAACATATAAACTCTCTCCTTTTTCGTCCTTTTCGTCTTTTTCAGAATTACCCCCCTTCACTTTTCAGGGAATTCCGAAAACTACGAAAAATGTTTTCGGGCTTTTTCGTCTTTTTCGTGATTTTTAGGAATTACCCCCCATCACTTTTGAGGCTTTTTGATGTAAAAACTGCAATGGACTAAATATCCACTGCAGTTTATCATTGTGTTTATAGCTATTGGTTATCCGAAGATTTCACCATCGCTCACATCCTCGCTGAAGATGGGCTCGTTGGTCTTCTGCTCCTTTGGATAGAAGTGCACAGCCGAGTCGTTCATCTTGGGCCATGTGGTCTGGAGCATACGAATCACCTCGGCACCAGCCCAAAGAGTCGGACCATAGCCGTGGAAAGCCATCACATGGACGGGGCGATAGGCATAGAAGGCGGGATCGAAGCCCATACCGGTGCCCACGCAGCACTTCTCGACCTGGCCGAGCTCGTTGACGCACGTCGTCACGGCATTCCATGCCAGCAGCACCTGTGCGCCATAGGCCAGCGGATCGACCCAGCCCTCGTTGATGGCATGGGCGATGCAATAGGCGTAGATGGCGGTGCAGCTTGACTCCAGATACGTGTCATCGCGGTCGAGCAGCTGATGCCAAAGGCCCGTCTGGTGCTGCAGGCGGCAAAGGCCCTCGATATGCTGACGAAGGAGGTCGAGCACGAAAGGACGCTCCTTGTGGTTAGCCGGCAGGTTGTCGAGCACTTCGCACATGGTGAGGATAGCCCAACCATTGCAACGTCCCCAATGGAAGTTCGGATGCGGGTTCATGCCTTCGACCCATCCATGACGGAAGAGCTTTACCTCAGGCACCCACATCTTGTCCTTGAAGAGATGGAGCTGGCGCACGGCCTCATTGGTATAACGCGCGTCGCCGGTATAACTACCATACCAAGCCAAGGCGGGGATGGCCATGTACATGTCATCGAGCCAGACGGTGTTGTGATGCGGACGGTTTCGGGCGTAGGTCCCATCGGGCAGACGATATTCCTTGTTGACGATGAAGTCCATATATCTTGCAATCAGCGGATCGTAGGCCTCCGACTTCTGTCCCTCCATCTGCAGACGGATGAACGAGGCTGCCATCGCGCCACAGTCATCGAGGGCTGCAGGACGCAGCACGCGGCGCATCTCGGAGTCAAACTTCGGGTCGGCAGCCAACTTGTCGGCAACCTTGGGAGCCAGTTCGGCAAGCACATTGGCACGATCGGTGACAAATCTTAAGTAAGCCTCGTCTCCCGTTGCTTTATAGGCAGCAAGGGCTGCCGAATAGGCTACGCCACATTCATAGCTAGTGAGACGGAAACGACCGCGAACGAGTCGCAACGAATCGTCATATTGGGCAGGCATGCCTTCGCTGATATAGCCAAGCACGCGATCCATCACCTCCTTCACATCGGCAGTCTGCGGAATGCCATAGGGCGTGTCATAGTCGGGCTGCATAAGGTGCAACGGCGTGTTGGTGTCGTTTACCTCTTCAGAGGCCATCGTGGCTTCTTGTGTCTGTGTAGGGTTGGAGCAAGCCGAGAACAACAATACAGATACTGCAATAGCGAAACCTGAAAACTTTGCGATATACTTCATACGTAATGGTTATAAGGTGTGTTTAATTGCTGCAAAGATAGAGGATTTTTCATTATTGTCCAAATTTAAAACAAGAAAAGTGATGAAGGAAGAATAAGAATGAACGAAAAACATACCCCTCTTAAACAATTATGAACGAAAAACATACCTTGAACACACCATCCGTATTTTGGGTGGCTGAACACGGAACGATTTGGAGCAGACGTCCAACAGATTGAGTGGTTTTGCATTATTTTTCAGCATTTATAGACTCGTTTTTTGCCGTAAAACAAAATTTATCCCATTTTTGGAACAAGAAATTTGGAACAAACGCAAATATCTCGTATCTTTGCACCAATCACAAACCCACAAACACACATTCCCATGAGAAGAGAAGCATTTAAGATGTTCCTGAACCCAGGACAGAAAGAAGAGTACAAGCGTCGTCATGCCAACCTGTTCCCCGAACTGCGCCGTCTGCTGAGCGAAAGCGGCGTGCGCAACTACAGCATTTACCTCGACGAAGACACCAACACGCTCTACGCCTACCAGGAGCTTGAAGGTGACGGCGGCAGCCAGGACCTCGGTGCCACCGAGATCTGCCAGAAGTGGTGGGCCTACATGGCCGACATCATGAAGACCAATCCCGACAATTCACCCGTCAGCATCCCGCTGCCCGAGATGTTCCACATGGATTGATTCCTGTCGCACATTTTTTCAACACGAATTATCGTGAATGATCATTAATTATTTTTTCCTCTATTGATTGACCAGATTAACCAGATGACCTGTTCGTCGAGGCCATGATCATCCGTTAAATCCGATAAATCCGTAGAGAAATAATTCATGTAGATTCATGATAATTCGTGTTAAGAGAAATACCACATTTATCGATCATTTTGGTTTCACACTTAATAAAATGAAACGGCATTTATTCTTGGCGCTCGCGCTCCTGCCTTGTCTGGCATTTGCCCAAAGCGTGGAGAAGTGGGGGCACCACGACATATCGCTGACAGCTCCCACTGCCCAACTGCAAGGAAATCCTTTCGAGGTCGAATTGTGCGCCACGTTCATCAACGGCAAGGACACGCTCGTGGTTCCTGGTTATTACGACGGCAAGGACAAACAGGGCGAAGTCTGGAAGTTGCGCTTCATGCCCACCGCCGAAGGCCTTTGGCGCTACACCACCCGGTCATCCTTGGCTGCGCTCGACGGCAAGACGGGTTCGCTCACCTGCACACCCCCGACAGAAGGCAACCACGGTCCTGTCCGAGTCGATTCGACGGGCTTGCATTTCTGCTATGCCGATGGCACGCGCTACATCCCCGTCGGCACAACGAGCTACGACTGGATGCATGCCTCCAACGACCCGGCTTTCAGTACGGCAGATCCCGGCCTCACCATGCAGCAACAGACATTGCTTTCGCTCGAAGAGAGCGGCTTCAACAAGATCCGCTCGCTGCTCACCGTCCAGAATTTCGACCGCACCTATCCCGAGCCCGACCAGTTCCCGTTCGTAGCCATCAATGGCTACGACCCAGCCAACGGCAACGCAGCCCGCTGGGACTGGACGCGCCTCAATACGCGCTATTTCGACCACGTGGAACAATGTACAGAAGGGCTGCTCCGCCTCGGCATCGAGCAGGATCTCATCATGTTCCATCCCTACGATGGCGGCCGCTGGGGCTTCGATGAGATGCCGCGCGAAGCAGGCGAACTGCTGTGCCGTTATGTGGCAGCACGCTTCGGTGCTTATCGCAACATCTGGTGGAGCCTCGCCAACGAATACGACTTCCTGCGCAAGCAGCCCATCGGCAACTGGGATGCCTGGACCGATGCCATCCTTGCCAACGATCCCTATCACCATCTCATCTCCATCCACAGCTACACGGCCAAATATTACAAGTATTGGGACGAACGCTACACCCACTGCTCCATCCAGGACCAAGCTCCCGTCGAAGCACCCGGACGCGCAATTACGGTGCTCAACATCTACAAGAAACCCGTCATCTTCGACGAGGTATGCTACGAGGGCGATATGACCGAACGCTGGGGCTGGCTCTCGGGCGAGGAGGAGCTCTATCGCATGTGGAACGCCTATATGAACGGCACCTACTGCTCACACTCCGAATGTTTCCAATACGGTGACCCGCACGACTTCCGCCGCGACTTCCTCGCCGTGGGTGGCAAGTGGCAGGGCACTTCGTGGCGCCGCATCCGCTTCATGCGCCAGATTCTCGATGCTATGCCGCGCCCCATGTATCTACCCGACTCGTCGTGGGACCTCAACACTTCGGCCTGCGGTCCCGGTTACTATATGGTCTATCTTGGCAAAAAGGTGGCCAAGGAATGGCGCTTCGACTTGCCTATCCGCAATCAGCGCGACGTCTTCCCCCGTATGACAGAGGGAGAACGCTACAAGGTGGAAATCATCGACACGTGGAACATGACCATCACCGAAAGCCCTGTCATCCTCACCACCAAGAAGCAGGACAACTACCGTATGGTCGCCGAGGGTGACGGCATCATCCCCCTTCCCGAACTGCCTTATCTGCTCCTTCGCATCACGCGAATTGAATAAAAGCTTGGCTATTTACAAGAATCAGGCGGCACCCGAAAGTGCCGCCTGATTTCGTTATTTCATCACCTTGTCCGTCTCAACCTGTCCACCCGCATAGAAGATGCGGCGGATGCAGATGCCCGTCTGGGGCTCGGCGAGGCGCTTGCCATCGAGCGAATAGTATTCGATGCGACGGATGGTCATATCCGACTGGGCATCACGGATGCCAGCTAAGAAGGTCTGTGCGGGATAATACTCTTCGACCGAGGTGAGCGCATCGGCATTCTGTGCCTTGGTGATCTTCTCCACGATACCATTGACATAGACCTCGACATTGGTGTAGAAGTTCTTCTCGCTATCGAGGGTGTAGGTCTTCGCATCGGCAGCATTGTTCTTGTCGAGGCCATTGGCATCCTCCCAGGCATCAGGCATACCATCCTGGTCAGTATCCCAATCGGCGGGACGTGTCTCGCTCGCCAGTTCGGGATAACTTGCCGTTGTCGGGTCTTCTGTGCCAGCTGGGTTGTTGATGACATCGACAATGCCGGCGCGCTTCGATATGGCTCCCGTATAGGTTGTCGTGCCTGTGCGTGTCTCCTCCATATAGCGGGCATCGACGGCATCGCGTGCATACGAAGCACCGCAGTAGAGCAGCACCTTTTCATAGGCTGTCTCGGCACTATGGGTCGTCACTTCGCCAGCCTCGATAGGCTCGTCGAGTTTCAGCCTTACACAATCCACACCACTACCATTCTTCACGTAGATCACGTTCTCGCCATAGTTATGGGCTGCATCGGGGATATATTTCTCCCCGCTGATGGTCGATAGACCATCGTCGTAGATGACGCCGCTCCAGTCGTAGTTGGCTGCATTTGAGCCGGCAGCAGTCACATAGTTGCCGTTGATGTAATAGCGGCTGGCATAGCCGGGGTAGGGGTTGTCGCTGGTCGAATTGCCGCTGTTGGCCACCGAAACCTGCGTCACGCGCGTCTTGTTCTTGGTGCCGGGACCTGCCTTGTAATAGTTATTGATCATGTTGATGTAGCCGCCACCAGGACCTCCGTAGCATCCATTGCCGTTGCCCCAGTTGTACATCACGCAGTTGCGGAAATCCACCTGTTCGGCCTGCAACGAATTGCTGTACTTCGTAGCATCGTAGCCCGTCCAGTTGTAACGTGCGCCGTTGAAACGAGGTGCACGGTTCTGCACATGGGCGATGAAGTTGTGGTGGAACGAAGCGCCCTTGCCGCCCCAGATGCCGCCGTAGCTGTGCTCACCCTTTGAGTGTCCGGGGTTAGCCAAAGCTTCGCCCAGCGTACACCACTGCATGGTGAAGTCGCGGTTGTCATAGAACGAAGCCAGCTCGTCGATGCTCCACGAGAAGGAGCAGTGGTCGAAGATGATGTTCTTGTGTCGACGTCCCCAGGCTGCATCTGCTCCATCATTGACGTCCTTGATTTGCGAACGACGGAAACGCAGATAGCGTACGATGACGTTGTCGCAATTCGTAAATTCCACGGTATAGTAACGCAGTGTGATACCATCGCCGGGGGCTGTCTGTCCGCACACTGTCTTGTTCGAACGCACGCTGATGTTTGATTTGAGGTCGATGTAACCGCTCACATCGAAGACGATGATGAGCTTCGCGCTGCTCGTCAATGCTGCGCGAAGCGAACCTGTTCCCGAGTCGTTAAGGTTGGTCACATGATAAACCGAGCCGCCACGTCCACCCGTGGTCGTATAGCGTGCAAAGCCTTCAGCGCCCGGGAATGCCGGCGCCGAACTCTGCGCGAAAGATGTTGGTGCTGCCATAGCACCGATTGCCAAGGCAATCAAAGGTATAAGAATTCGTTTCATAGAATATAAGGTATTAAGTCTTTGTCTATTATTTATTTATAGTCACTATAATTAATATAGTCACTATAGCTACTATCGTCACTATCGAGGAGCCCCTCAAACCCTTCGCTCCGAGCTCTGCTCGCGCGCCCCGAAGGAAGCAACCCTTCGAACCCCTCGAACCCTTCTTAACCTCTCAAACCCTTCTTAACCCCCTTGTAGGGTGCTTGCCAGCTTTTCGATATTGAGGCTGCGGGCCGAAGCATCGACGATGTCCTTATAGACGCCGCCCTTCTTGTAGAGTTCATCGGGGTCACCCGACTGCTCCACGCGACCATTCTGCAGGGCATAGACGAGGTCGGAGTCGATGATCTGCGAGATGGAGTGCGAGATGATGATGACGGTGCGGTCCTTCTTGATGGCATCGATCGAAGCCTTGATTTGCTCGGTAGCCACTGCGTCGAGTGAGGCTGTAGGCTCGTCGAGGAAGATGATGGGCGGGTTCTTGAGGAACATACGTGCGATGGCGACACGCTGCTGCTGTCCGCCCGAAAGGTCGGTGGCCTGCGACTTGAAGCCATTGGGCAGCTTCGACACCTGGTCGTAGAGAAACGCCTTCTTGGCAGCATCGATAACCTCTTCATCGGTGGCTCCGGGCTTGCCGTAACGAATATTCTCTTCGATGGTGCCGCTGAAGATGTGGTTCTTCTGCAGGACGAGGCCGATGTTGTCGCGCAGATACTGCGTGTCGTACTCCTTCAGGTCGTGTCCGTCGAGCAGGATGCGGCCCGTCTGCGGCTCGTAGAACTTGTCAAGCAGGTTGACGATAGTCGATTTGCCGGCGCCCGAGAGGCCCACGAAAGCCGTAATCTTATTGGGCTCGATGTGCATGTTGATGTCCCAAAGTGCCTGGGTGCCATTTGGATAGGTGAAATCGACGTGCTCGATGTCGAAACGTCCCTCCACCTTCTCTGGCCTGTAGTTGCCGCTCGGCTCCACTTCCTGTTCGGCCTCAACCACGCTGAAATAACCCTCGGCATAGATGAGTGCGTCGTTGAGCGTGTCGAAGATGCGCTGAAGCTGTGTGATGGGCGCGGTGACGTTGGCAAAGAGCATCACGTGGTACATGATCTTACCGATGGTCATGCCCGGATAGTCGATGAGGACAAGATAAGCGGTGAGGATGATGATCAGCACGGTGCCAATCTGCTGCACGAACTTCTTCCAACCGTCGTAGTAGAGCATCACCTTGCGTGTGCGTATCTGGTTGTCGGTAAGTGCCGTCTGGATGTCGAGCTGTTTCTTCGACTCGATGCTTTCGCGATTGAACGACTTGATGACGTTGATCGACTCGATGATCGACACGATGCCGTGCGACTTGGCCTCGCGATAGCTGCGCATCTGCTGGCGCCAACCGCGCAGCTTATGGGCCTGGTGCGTGGTGATCCAGATATAGACAGGCACGATGAAAAGGGCGGTCAGGCCCACATACACATTGGCCATGAACATCAGGATCAATGCCAGGAAGGCCGAGGTGAAGAGGGGCAGGAGGTCGATGAACGTATTCTGCACCGTGGTCGAAAGCGAACTGACACCCTGGTCGATACGCGACTGCAGGCGACCGGCCTCGTTGCCGTTGCGGTTGAAGTACGCCATGCGATAGGTGAGGATGCGATCGACAGCGGCCTGTGCCAGGTCACGCGAAACGCGCACGCGCATCCTTTCGCCGAAGTAGTTCTGCGAATAGGTGATGATCACCGAAAGCAGCTCCTTGCCAAGCAGGATTGCCGTGATAATCATCAGGATATGGGTGGCCGACGACCAGTCGAACGTGGCGCGAGCCAGGAAGCCATGCATATCCTTGCCGGCATTGACGAGGTTGTTCACCTGGTCCACCGTCCAGTCGAGCACGATGGCATTGACCTGCGCGATGAGCGAACCGATGAGCGTCAGGATAAGAGTGACAACCACGTGCCACTTATACGGCCTAACAAACGGCCAGATTTTCTTGAAGAGAAGAATGAGATTCATTATAAATAAGATTTAATTCGTCGCAACTTCAGTCTTCCCCCTAAGCAGGGGGATAAGAGGGGGTCTTCCCTATTTCGTGTGCAAAGTTACTAATTTTTAGCGGAAAAGCAAAAATAAGAGGCTATTTTTCTTTATTTTAACACCAAAATGCACTACGAATTGCATTTTTTTAGTATCTTTGCGCCATAAAAAAGACTTTATCTTCGCAAAAATCCTAGCAAATGAAATCTGTTCAAAGACATATCCTCTTCGCCGCAGCTATTGCGTTATGCCTCATTTCATGCCGCCACCAAGCAGCCCCTGAGCCCGCCGAACCCCAAGCCCTTTCAGAGTATTCCGAGCCTTCCGAGTCTTCAACCCTTTCGGAGTATTCCGAGTCCTCTGAAAACTCCGAGAACTCCTCAAACCCTTCAAACCTTTCGAACCCTTCGAACCTTTCGAACCCCTCAAACCCCGCCTCTCCAGAGGCGGACTTCGTCCTCCTCGCCGACGTCTGCCCCGACATCATCCAGGAGATCCGCTACTACACGACCTACAACTTCGTGGGCGAGCGCATCCCGGGCTATGAACGCCCCGTGGCCTATCTGACACGCCAGGCTGCCGACAGCCTCAAGCTCGTGTGCGATGACCTCAAGCAGCAGGGCTACCTGCTCAAGGTTTTCGATGCCTACCGCCCACAGATGGCCGTCGATTTCTTCGTTCGCTGGGGAAGCGACCTCGAAGACCAGCGCATGAAGGAATATTTCTATCCCGACTGTCCCAAGTCCGAGCTCTTCCGCCGTGGTTACATCGCTCACAAATCAGGTCACACACGCGGATCGACACTCGACCTCACGCTCTTCGACATGAAGACCGAGCGCGAAGTCGATATGGGCGGCACCTACGACTTCCTCGGCGAGACATCACACTACAACTATTCCCGTGGCCTCACTCGCGACCAGATCAACCACCGACGCATCCTGCGCGAAGCCATGATGCGCCACGGATTCAAGCCCATCGCCGTCGAATGGTGGCACTTCACCCTCCGAAATGAACCTTATCCCGACCATTACTTCACCTTCCCGATAAGATAGCATTCTGTCGCGCATCAGAATACGTTTAAACGAAAGAGCAAGAAGGAAAATACTGCTTCTTCCTTCTTGCTTGTTTCATTATGGGATTTACCTTACACCAAAATTCACACACACATATTTATCCCCATAATGATTTATAGTTAATTGAGATTTATTCTGAACAACTTACATGCATGAGGCACGAGCTTGTATTTGGTATCAGAGACCTTCAAGTCGGTCTGTTGCCAAAGATCGCGTAACGACTTCAGCGACTTAATACCACAAGCGTCATAATAGTCCGACAAGTTTATGTCCTTTTCCTCTTCGTTCATATTAAAGACACCTACAGCATAAGAGCCATCAGCCATTTGCTTCATCCAGACTTGGATGCCATCCACGTTGGCGGCACGATGAGCTTGTTTACCCAATACGTCCTGATTAACAGCAATCACCTCGTTATTACAAAGCAAGTTGATGGTGAAATCATCGAGTTGATCAAGAGGACAACCTATGAGCAAAACAGAAGCCTGAAGAGCCCAAAGTGAGAAATGTGAGTATTGCTCATCGGGAGTGAGTCTAGTGTCACGCAGTTCATCGCTCCAACCCACCTTGCCAACAACAAGCATATCTGGATCGTTCCAATGACCTGGGCCGGCATAAGGATAAATATCAACGCCCGGAATAAATGCACATTCACATACACTTTGCCAAGAGTCGGTGATATCTCCGGTAGTACGCCAAGAGTTTGCATCGACAGCGTGCCCCCAAGTCCATACATCGCCCATACCATACTGGCAGAGGCTATACCAGATGTCACGTGGCTGATTGCGCAGATGCTCTTCCATCAGAAGATATGGGCGAACATAAGAGGCCGTGGTCTGATCTTTAAGCCCATCCCAGACTTTGCTATAACCGCACCAGTCATATTTCAAATAGTCAACGCCCCACGAGTTGTAGGTCTCTGCATCTTGCTTCTCGTGGCCGAGAGAGCCCAAATACAGACCGCAAGTGCGATCACCCGGCGAAGAATAGATGCCAAACTTCAAACCCTGTTCGTGCAACCAGTCGCCCAAAGCCTTCATGTCGGGGAAGCGATCGTTGGTTGCTATCGTGCCGTCAGCATTGCGTTCGTCAGCTTCCCAGGCATCATCGACATTGATGTAAGAGTAGCCGTAGTCTGCCAGTCCCTTGTCCAGCAGTGACTGAGCCGATTGCATTACCTTCTCTTGCGATACGCTCAGGCCCCAGCAGTTCCAGCTATTCCAGCCCATGGCAGGAGTCAGACCAATGACGTCGCCTACTTTCAGTGTGAACTCTTGCGACATGCTGCCATATTCGTTGGTTGCTATAAAGGTCATCACGTAGTTACCTGCGTCTTCAATACTGCCCGAAAGGACGCCCTTTTCATCGTCCAACGAAAGTCCTGCGGGCAGGTTCTTTACTTCGAATTTCATCGGACGAGCACCCGATACCGGAATCCTGAAAATGACTGGAGATGTAGGACGCGCGCCATAGACTACCGGACCATTGTATCGAGGTGACAGCGGAGCCTTGGGTGTCTGCAGATATTTTGGATAATATGTATCCACGTGCGAATCACCCGTCTTGGCATCCGTATATTTGAGCGTCACTTTGGTATGACGGCGAAAGTCATAGCTTGTTGCCAGCTGAGTTTTGGCATGGCCTTTGAGTGTGATCTTCTTCTGAAAAGTACTCAGTCTTTCACCTGTTTCTGCATCAGAGGTCTCGATGACAATCGTACCCTTCTGAGTTGGGGTAAAGTTATTTGTAAGCGACAGCGTGCATTGCTGCTGCTTGCCGTTGTTGCTCTCTCCCCAGGTACAAACCAATCCCTCGTGCAGCTCGGGAGCAGAGATGCTGATGTCGCCAAACATGCCGCCAGGATCACCGATATTCCATACTCTGATGGCAATGACATTGTCACCGCCCCAGTTGATCTGGTCGAGGTGCTCGAATACGTATTCGCGGTTGGTGTCCCAGGTCGATGCCACATCTCCACCATCGCAAGGCAGCTTGCCCGTCTTGCCGGTGAAAAGGCCATTCACATACACCTCGTCCGTATCGTCGATCTTTCCGAGGTGAAGCAATAACGCCTGGCTCAATTCCGCCCGTTGGCGTATTTCCTCAGTTGGAGTGAAGTGGATGCGGTACCAGGCGTACGACTGTGGGAATGAGATACCCTGCTCCCAAAGGTTCTTTTCGATTGATACCTCTTTCCACGATGAGTCGTCTATCGACTTATATTTCCAAGCAATGTCATCTCCTATCGTAAACTTTGCGCTGTGCAGCTGTAATCTGCTTTCTGCATTCAGCGTAAGGAACGTCACGCCAGCCAATAGGGTAGATAGGAATAATTTCATAGCTCTTTATAATTTAATGATTTCCAGTTTGTCAATATTTGGCATTCTTTCACCTGCATTATAGAGGCGGATTTCATTCAGACCAGGCTTGAGAATAACCTTGGTTTCAACAGGAACAATACGATCCCATGCTGACGAGTTGCCAGTGAGGCGTGCGGCTTTCTTGCCGTTGACCTCTACGGTAAAATTGCGGTCTTCTTTGCTCGAAAGGTAGATGATTGCGGTATATTCGCCACCCTCTTTGCTGTAAATGCGCTTCCAGCACAGGTCGTTCTCTTCTGTTCTGCCCAAGTTTACAGCCAGGATGCCACTGCTCGCAAATGGCTTGTATTCATAGAATCCCGAAAAGCGGGCATATGGATTTTCAAGCTCCTGATAATCTGAAATGAACGCCGTTTCAGCCTCATAGACCTTGCGCTCCAGACGTTTCTCTGCTTCCAGTCGATAGATCATTGTTCCATGAGCAGGCACATCACAAACCAAATTGCCATTGGTGATGGCCTTCAGGTCCTTATGATCAAAAAGGTCTCGGATGGCGGTCTTGCCTGCCAAGTCGATGGTTTCAAGTGGGAGAATGACGTGTGCCGCATCGTCGCTTGGGTTATAGATGGCCACTGCACGGATGCCCGACTGTGCTTGCTCAATGTCGCGTACCAGTACAAAGCAATCTCCGATTTTTGCGGCCACATAAGCCTGCTCGCCCAGACGATCCTGGTTGAGGGCGATGAGCTCCTTGTTTTTCATCAGTTCGAGTGCAGGTGCAGGGATGGTTCGCATATCACAGCCAATGAGGAGAGGAGAGTTCATGATGCACCACATACCAAAATGTGTGCGGTCTTCTATCTCACTCATGTTACGGCCCACTTCGAGCATATCCATGTCGTTGTAGTGACCGTAGCTGCTGTAGGCAGAAAGATAGAGGTTCTCGGCCAAAATGTCGCGGACAGAAGTCCAGTCGCACCAGATGTCCCCGGTCGTACGCCAAGAGTCTGCCACGTCGTGAATCCAGGTGCCAGGGTAAGCCCATCGGCAAACGTTGAAGCTGACCTCCTTGCCTGTTGCCTTCAGCGAGTTCGAAATCGAGGTGTAGCGCTGGCGTTCGTCCAAATCGGTTTTTGCACGATCCAAAAGGGCCTGTCCGCCGCAGAAATCGACCTTGATAAAGTCGAATCCCAAGTCGTTGAAGAAGAACTCACAGTCCATCTTTTCGTGGCCAAAAAGACCAACGCCCATACCCCACTTGTCGTCAGTGCCCTGACCCGAACCGCAGGTATTGCTGCCGGCATCACTGTAGATGCCGGCTTTAAGACCGAGAGAATGTACATGATCGACGATGCCACGCAGACCGTTGGGGAATCGGAATGGATGGGTCATCAGATTGCCCTCATCATCGCGCAGTCCGAAGTATCCGTCATCGATATTGATGTAATTATAACCGGCATCCTTCAGCCCTTGCGAAACCATGGCGTCTGCCTGTCCGTTGATCAGTTCTTCGCTGATGTGGACGTCGAACGTATTCCACGAGCTCCAACCCATTACGGGTGGTTGATTCAGGTTTTGAGCATTAGCCAATGAGGCCGATGCAATGAGTCCGATAGTAAGCAGATTCTTTTTCATATTAATATCCAGGGTTTTGCGAGATGAGTGGGTTGTTGTCGATTACGGTCTGAGGCACAGGGAAGAGCTCATTCCTGCCAGCGGTAAATTGGCGGATCTCCTCATATGTGGTATAAGGTTCCAGCTTGACATCATTATCGCCCTCTGCATTGATAGTTGGCAGGATGGTGCCGTCCATATTCCAAATGGTTTCGGGCATGACATCCTTAGCGATGCCCCAGCGCAGGATATCCCAGCGGCGAAGACCTTCGTAAACGAACTCTACACGACGCTCACGACGTATCAGCTCGCGCAGCTTGTCTTGTGTGGCATACTTGGTCTGGTCAACATCAGGCATGCCCGCACGCTCTCTTACCTGATTGATAGCATCATATACGGTTGCATCTATCTGGCCTAACTCCATCTTTGCCTCAGCATACGAGAGAAGAACCTCTGCATAGCGGAAAATAGGGAAGTTGCGGTCGCAGCTCCAGATATCGCCAAATTCTGATGGCTCGGAATAGAACTTCTTGAAGTTCATACCGGTCTTGCAGGCATTGTTGGCATCTGAGTGATAGTCGCCACTGCCTGGAATAATAGAAGGATAGCCCTGTGGCCAAGTTTCAGTGTCGGCATATTTATCCCAGTGCTGACCTGGATAGAGAATAGAGGCGCGGAGACGCGGGTCACGGTTAACGAATGGGTTCTCGGGGTTGTAGGTCGGATCCTCGTCGATAGTGAGGCCGTTGATGGTCTCATACGAATTCAGAAGACTGATAGTAGGAACAAGCGACGACCATCCACCATAAGCAGCGTTTGGGAAAAATTCTGCTACCCACATGCCGAAACCACCTGGCTTGTCGTGCTCGAAAGAGAAGATTACCTCTGAGTTGTACTGATTAGCCTTGAGGAAAGACTGCTCATAGCTCATTGCAGGCATCTGGTAGGTTCCACTATTCATCACCTCCTGCGCATATTTGATCGTGTTGTTATAGTCACCCAAATAAAGATATACTCGCATCAGGAAGGCACGTGCTGCACCGATGGTCAGTCTGCCGGCTGCGGCAGTCTCTGGCAAGTACTTACGGCTGCAGATATCTTCCATCTCTTTCTTGATGTAGGTATAAAGCTCGGCAGCAGGCACGCGACCTACTTTCGACTCCTCGATAGTCTCATAGACATCCTCCGAGAATGGGAAGTCGCCATAAGTCTGAACGCGGAAGTAGAGGGACATGGCACGCAGCATTCTCACCTCATCGCGATATTGCTCACGCTTCTCATTGCTGTTGAACTTGATTGTATTCTCGTTAGCGAGATACTCGTTGCAGGTGCGGATCTGAGTATATGTGAAGTAGTTGTGCACACTTACGCCCGATGCTGCCATAGAGCCATTGCCGATTGCTCGATAGTCCTTGTTGTTGTGGAAGCAGAAGGCATTGTCAGATGCGCTGTCCCAGAACCACATCTCTTCCGGACGATAGGGGCTATAGAGCTGACGGTAGCAACCCGTCAGGGCAAGGTCTGCATCATTTTCTGTATTCCAGAAGATGTTTGACGAAAGCGAGTCGGTAGGAACACGATCAAGGAAGTCCTCAGAGCAGCTTGCAGTAGCAAGAGCCATTGCCGACATAGCTAATATCTTAATGTATTTCATATGCTTGTTTTTTTATAGGTTAATAGTTAGAATGTAAGCGAAATGCCGATTGAGTTGATTTTGGTCTGAGGATAGTAGTTGCCCTTCATGTTGTCTGCAGTGACAGGAGCCTCAGGATCGTAGCCATCGAGCATGCCGGTGATGGTGAAGAGATTCTCACCGGTATAATAGAGGCGGATGTTGCTGATTCCAGCCTTGTCAAACCAAGAGAACTTTGGAAGTGTGTAACCTACCTGAAGAGTCTTCAGGCGCAGGTAAGCCGTATTCTGCATCCAGAAGTCGCTGGTGGTGGTTGGCATGCTCCAACCCTCCATACCTGTAATCAGACGAGGTGTCTTGGCGTTCGGATTTGACTCGGTCCAATGATCAAGCCAGATCTTGGTTGGCTTTGAGGCATCACCGTTGAGATAACCGATACCCTCACGTGTCAGGTAGCCGTTTACTTTGGCTGCACCCTGGAAAGCCATCATAATGTCGAAACCTTTCCAGTCTGCGCCCAGGTTGAAGCCGAAAGTCAATTCCGGATCCCATGAGCCGAGCACGGTGCGATCATCAGCATCAAGCTTGCCATCTCCATTGATATCTACATACTTGATGTCGCCGGGCTTGGGGTCTTTGCCACTGAGCTGGGTCCAACCATTTGGATAGGTGGCTGCAATCTCAGCCTCGTTCTGGAAGTAGCCATCAGTCTTGTAGCCAAAGAAGCTGTTCAGAGGAGAACCCTCACGCATGATGCCGTAGCAAGCTCCATTGGTATCATAGATATAAGTGTCGCCGCTCTCACCGAGGCTGAGAATCTCATTCTTGTTGATGGTGAAGTTGCCGCCGACGTTAAATCCAACCTCTCCAATGCGATCGTGGTATGATACTGCGAGCTCAAAGCCCTGATTGCGCACCTTGCCTACATTGTCGTAGAAGTTGTTGAGCGCAAAGGTCACAGGGGTGTTGATGGTCATCAAGATACCGTCGGTGGTTTTGTTATAGTAGTCGGCTACAATGTTAACTTTGCCAAACAGATCCATGTCAAGACCGATACCCCATGTAGTGGTTGCCTCCCACTTCAGTTCCTTATTGACAGCGTTGGTTGTAACTGCACCTGGAGCAATCGAACCGCCGAACGGATAGTCTTGACCCAAAGCGAAGGTCGATACAGTAGGATAGTAACCGGCAATATCCTGATTGCCGAGCATACCCCATGAGGCACGAAGCTTGGCATTGGAGATAATATTGGTCAGAGGCTCGAAGAATGCCTCGTCTGACAGACGCCAACCGGCAGATACCGAAGGGAATGCGCCCCAGCGGTTGCCAGCAGCAAAGCGTGAAGTGCCATCGTAGCGCACGTTAGCCTCAAAGAGGTAGCGACCCCTATAGTCATAGTTGACACGTCCGAAGTAGGAGATCATTGAGAGTTCGCGACGATAGCCACTGGTTGACTGATTCTTTGTACCTGCAGCATTGAGGTCATACAAGTCCTTGCTTGGGAAGTTCTCGCGATAGCCATTCATATAGAATGAACGGAAGTACTCGGTATGATAACCACCCATCACATGAAGGTTGTGAGCGTTGTTGAAGGTCTTGGTGTAGTCCAAAAGGATGTCGCCCGTGGCGCGGTCGTTACGGTCAATGTTCTCGGTGAGCTTGTCGATGGTGCCATGCGTATAGTTGGGGTTGTAAGCTACCGCATCATGCTTGTCGTGATTCTCCTGATAGTACAACTTGTAGCTGGCCATCACCTTGGCGGTGAGTCCTGGCAGAATGGTATAGGTAAGTGAGCCGGATGTGGTCAAGTTATTTCTGATCTTGTCAGAGGTGCTGCCCAGGTCAAGCCAAGCGATAGGATTGCCATCACCGATATATCCGTAGTCGCCGTTAGAGTATTTGTTGGCTACCATTGGAGAAATGGAGCTGAGGATGTAGAAGAAGTAGTCGTATGCGTTGTTGTTAGGACCTGCGGGGGTCGTGATGTCTTCGCGAGAATACGACATGTTGAATGCGCCTGACAGACGCTCTGTAAAGTCGTTGTCAAGGTTCATGCGGATATTGTACTTCTCCTTACCCGACTTGCGGATGATACCGTCCTGATCGGTGTAACCCAGCGAAACCATATAACGGTTAGCTTCAGTGCCACCCGAAAGGCTGAGGTTATGTGTCTGCTGGAAACCGCTACGGTCAAACATCAGGTCTTGCCAGTTGGTGTTTGGATGTCCATCGGGATCCTGTCCATTCTCAAAGAGGGTGATATCTTCAGCCGAATAAATAGCCTCACGGCCTTCTCCGATGTTTGCCTCATTATAAAGACGCGCATATTCGGCAGAGTTGCAATATTTGGCGATATTGGTTGGAGACTGCCAGCCGAAGGTGCCGTTATAGCTAATCTTGGCTTTGCCCGTAGCGCCACGCTTGGTGGTAATCACTACGACGCCGTTGGCGGCCTTCGATCCATAGATTGCTGCCGAAGCTGCATCCTTCAATACAGATACCGACTCGATGTCGTTAGGATCAAGGTCATACATTGTGCTTTCGATGCCGTCAACCACGATCATTGGAGCTGCATTATTCATGGTACCCGTACCACGCACGCGGATGCTGTTGTCTCCGTCGTCAACACCTGGGCGACCTGTGGTATTCTTGATTGTTACACCTGCCATCTTACCCTGCAGACCTGTTGTGACGTTGGTAATGGCACGTCCATTGAGGTCTTTGCTGTCAACTGCAGCAACCGATCCGGTGAGGTTGGCCTTCTTCTGGGTGCCGTAACCCACTACTACCACGTCATTGAGGTTGTGACTGTCTTCCTCAAGCACTACCTTGATATCCGATCCTGTCACTGTCACTTTCTGTGTTGTGTATCCAATATAAGAGATCGTGAGCACATCTCCCTTGGGTACATTCAACGTGAAGACTCCGTCAAGGTCAGTAATGGTACCTGTTCCTTGAACCATGGACGATACAACACTGGCTCCGATGATAGGCTCGGAAGCTTGGTCAATTACGGTTCCCGTTACAGAGATATTCTGTGCCCAGACGAAAAGGCTGGTAAAGCAGAGAACCAATAGGGTTGATAGTTTTTTGTACATAAATACTGAAATTGTATATTGATAATTGAGTTGAAAAGTTTCGTCGTTTGGCGGTGCAAAGATATTGCATTTTTTTCACCCGCAGATGCAAAAGTAACCTCCAAGTAAACGCGATGTAACTTGGAGGTTTCGTAAAATATTGACAAATAAGATGTTGGACGAGAGATGAAACGGGGCTTATGTAAAAGTGCCTATTTGGCAAAAACTATGTGTATGCGCAAATTTTCATGACTTGGTCATCAAAATCATTGGGCGAAAGGGCATGCTGCTTGGTGACGCTGCGATAATTATAGATGGTGCGCGTCGAGTAGAACAGCAGTGTCGAGAGTTGCTGCGTATCGTTGATGCCCAGACGTATCAATGCGAAGATTCTGAGTTCTCCGCTCAGTTTTTCGTCCTTTTTGGGCACGATTCGATATTCTGGTTGCAACAGGTTGTTAAACTCGCTGACAAAGGTCGGGTATAATTCCAGGAATGCAGAGTCGAAGTTGAAATAAAATTCCTTGGCATCTGCATCGCTGATACGATTGGCATGCAAAGTAACCAGCAAGTCGTCGGTCTGTTTCACCTTGATTTTTCGCTCAATGGTCTTTATGAGATTGGCGTATTTATCCATATAGGATGCACTCAGTTCGATGAACAGGCTGGCATATTTCTCACGTTTAGAGTTGGTCGTCTTGAGTTGCTTGTTTACATCGGTCAGTTCCTGATACATCAAGTGCAACGTTTTTTGGCTTTTGCGCAGTCGTTGTGTCTGTTTGTAAGTAAGCCAGATCGCAGCCAGAAGGCCGACAACCAGGAGGATTATGATGAAGGTAATCATCGTCATGCGACGGAGGGCCTGCCTTTCCGTTTCTTGATAACGAAATGCCACATCGGGGAACTTTTTGGCAATTTCGGTCAGTCTTAACCTATTATTATAATAGATGGCATCCGCCAATGCATAACTGATATATGTATTTGCGCGTTCTTCTTCTCCTCTGACATTGACCAGGAAATCCGAAATGGCCTGCAGCGAATAATTTTCCTTGATGGCACACTTCTGGTCACTGATTGCCGAATTGATAAACCATTCCTCGCACTCGTCATAACGCTTCTGTTCCAGATAAATCAACGCCAGAGCACAGGAGGCACTTGCATAATATCGCTCATCCATGCCCAGTTTGGACAATGCTGCGCGATAGGCCTTTTCTGCGGCTTCGTAGTTGCCTTGAAACTTGCTTACTTCTCCTTGCCAATACAGACCGATGCCGGAATCTGCGGGAAGCAAGGCCACGATCGAGTCGGCACATGCCTTCATGGCAGCGCGTGTCTGGTCAACGTCACGCATTGTGCCGAAAGCCATCAGCCAATTGTAGAACTGAACATAATGTTCATAGTATTTTACTTTTGTTGCTTCAGTAAGCGCGGCTGTATCTACACTTTTCAATTTATTCTCAGCCTCTTCGAAAAAACCCGAGGTGGCAAAAGCCATCGATTGGCGGATATAGATCGCGTTCAGTACATCTTTGCGACCCAACTCCTCGGCTATTTTTTCAGCAAATTGCGAATACGCCATAGCCGAATCAGCGCGGAGCAGCAGATACTGTTCAGATATCAACATGCTCAATTCTAGCTCCCTCTCAGGAGTGGTTGCTGCGTAAAATAGTGATCTGAGGCTGTCGATTCGATTTAATTTGGCATTGACGTACATGTCTCTTTTGGCCAATTCGGCATCGAGTTGGTCATACTTGGCAGTTAGTGCTTCGGCGCTTGTGGGTAATGCACAGAGTACTACGAGAACGATTGCAAGGATGTTTTTCATTTTTCATTATTATTATGTGCGACAAAGATACATTGTTCTATTGAAAGCTCGATGAAATATTCCAATTTTTTTACGATTTCACGATGCGTTTTATTCAAAAGTCCGCATTTGGGAAACTTCATCTTACAAAAGCCACTTGCAGAAATTTACATTGACCTTGCATGTGTCATTTCGTAACATGCTGAAAATGCGCAGTTAATATATGTTGAAGGTTTACGCCAATGTTACATAATGCTTACACGCTATTTTTTATTTCAATAGAAAGCCGTATCTTTGCACCGCCAAACGAGAAATCACTTCTAATCAAATAATAAGTTATGACAAAAACATTCAGTTTTCAAGCATGTTGTTTTGCTATGTTATTCGGGGCAATGACAATGGGTAGTGTTTCTGCCCAAGGTGCACCGACGGTCATCCGCATCGGCACTCAGAACACCGACCTTATTCTGCAGGTCGCAGATAACGGACGTCTGTACCAGTCGTATTTCGGCGAACACCTCTTGCATGACGCCGACATCAATCAATTCTCTTGGAACGTACTGTCGTCGTCCGATGGTTCGATGTCCGACCGCGGTTGGGAAGTCTATAGCTGCAATGGCAATGAAGATTATTTCGAGCCGGCACTATCTGTCATTCATAACGATGGCAACCGCACCACCTATTTATATTATCAGAATCATAAGCAGACCAAGGTGGCTGGTGGCGTGCAGACCGACATCGTGCTGAGCGACAATCAGTATCCCATCGAAGTCACTCTTCACTACATCGCTTATGAGCAGGAAGACGTCATCAAGTGCTGGAGTGAGATCCGTCATCAGGAAAAGAAGCCTGTCACCCTGCTCACTTACGCTACGACGATGCTTTACTTCAATAATCCGGCTTATTATCTGACAGAGTTTAGCAGCGATTGGGCCAATGAGGCTAAAATGTCGTCACAACGCCTCCAGTTTGGCAAGAAGGTCATCGACACCAAGCTTGGCAGCCGTGCAGCCATGTTCACACATCCATTCTTCGAAGTGGGTCTCGATCGTCCGGTAAGCGAGAAGGAGGGCAACGTCCTGCTTGGCACTGTGGGTTGGACGGGTAACTTCCGTTTTACCTTCGAAGTTGACAATGCTGGTAATCTGCGTGTTATCCCGGGCATCAATCCATATTCTTCGGACTACAAGCTGCAGCCCAATGAGGTGTTCGAGACCGCCGAGTTCATCTTTACGCTCAGCAACCAGGGTGCAAGCCATGGCAGCCGCAACCTGCACGATTGGGCTCGTCGCTATCAGGTCAAGGACGGCATGGGCGATCGCCTGTCGCTCCTCAACAACTGGGAGAATACCGGCTTCGACTTCGATCAGCAGATATTGGCAAGCTTTATGCACGAAGCCAAGAACCTCGGTGTCGATATGTTCCTGCTCGACGACGGTTGGTTTGGCAATGGCGAGACGGCACGTAATGACGATCATGCCGGTCTTGGTGACTGGGAAGTCAATCGAGCTAAGTTGCCACAAGGCATCCCCGCACTCGTAGATGCCGCCAAAGAGGCAGGCGTCAAGTTCGGTATCTGGATTGAGCCCGAGATGGTCAATCCTCGTTCAGAGCTCTTTAAGACACATCCCGATTGGGCCATCACATTGCCCAACAGAGAGCATTACTACTATCGCAACCAGTTGGTGCTCGACCTTTCCAACCCTAAAGTTCAGGACTATGTCTATAGCGTAGTAGAGAATATCATGAAAGAGAATCCCGAAGTTGCTTTCTTCAAGTGGGATTGCAATTCTCCGATCACCAACATTTATTCTCCATACCTCAAGTCAGAGCAAGGTCAGCTTTATGTCAATCACGTACGCGGTGTCTATAATGTCTTCAAGCGTGTGAAGCAGAATTATCCCAACTTGCCGATGATGCTTTGCTCGGGCGGTGGCGGTCGTTGTGACTACGAGGCTCTCAAGTATTTCACCGAGTTCTGGCCATCCGACGATACCAATCCCGTCGAGCGGTGCTACATCCAGTGGGGCTTCAGCCAGTTCTTCCCTGCCAAGACAATGTGCGCCCACGTCACCTCCTGGAACAAGCAGACCAGCGTCAAGTTCCGCACCGACGTGGCCTCGATGTGCAAGCTCGGCTTCGACATCGGCCTGAAGGAGTTGTCCAAAGATGAGATCAGCTATTGCCAGCAGGCTGTTGCCAACTGGACACGCCTCAAGCCTGCCATCCTTGATGGCGATCAGTACCGCCTCGTTTCTCCTTACGAGACCAACCACATGGCCGTCAACTATGTGACAAAAGACAAGTCAAAGGCAGTTCTTTTTGCTTACGATATCCATCCTCGTTTCAATGAGAAGCTTCAAGCCGTTCGTCTCGAGGGCTTGGACCCCAACCGCTATTATCGTGTCGAGGAGATCAACCTCATGCCTGGCGCCAAAAGCCGTCTGTCATCCAATGGCAAGGTTTATTCGGGCGACTATCTGATGAAAGTCGGTCTCAACGTCCTCACCCAAGGTCAAACCATCAGTCATGTAATCGAATTATCAGCACAATGAAACCCACACTCTTTCTTTTAGCTGCAGGTATGGGCAGCCGCTACGGTGGCCTCAAGCAGCTCGATGGTCTTGGACCCAATGGCGAGACCATCATGGACTACAGTATCTATGACGCTATCCAAGCCGGATTTGGCAAGGTCGTCTGGGTCATCCGTCGTGACTTCGAAGAGCAGTTCCGCTCGCAGATCCTCTCCAAGTATGAGGGCAGGATTCCTTGTGAACTCTGTTTCCAGAGCATCGATTCGCTCCCTGCAGGCTTCGCTGTACCAGAAGGTCGACAGAAGCCTTGGGGCACCAACCATGCCGTTCTGATGGGCAAGGAGGTGATTCATGAGCCCTTCTGTGTCATCAACTGCGACGATTTCTACAATCGTGATGCATTCCGCGTCATGGGTCAGTTCCTGGCCAATCTTCCAGAGGGAGCCAAGGGGCAGTATGCGATGGTCGGTTTCCGCTGCTGCAATACGCTGAGCGAGAATGGAACCGTGAGTCGTGGAGTCTGCTCAAAGGATGCCGAGGGGCATCTGACCACTTGCGTCGAGCGCACCAAGATTGCCCGTCTTGAGGATGGCACCGTGGCCTATCGCGCTGACAACAAGGACGATGGCGAGTGGGTCCGCATCGACGAGAATGTACCGGTTTCGATGAATATGTGGGGCTTCACACCCGACTATTTCGAACATTCCGAGGCCTACTTCAAGGCTTTCCTTTCTGATCCTGCCAACATGCGGAATCTCAAGTCGGAGTTCTTCATCCCCCTGATGATCAATAAGCTCATCACTGAAGGTACCGCCACCTGTCAGGTGCTCGATACCACCAGCCAGTGGTTCGGAGTAACCTATGCCGAAGACCGTCCAGCCACAGTCAGTCGCATTGCCGCTCTCGTGGCCGACGGCACTTATCCTTCTCCACTTTTCGCTGAATAATAGGTATTAGTTAAATATGTGTGTGTGTTTCGAGAGTATGTCAAGTGATTGACATGCTCTCTTTTTTTCTTTAATAAAACGCAACAGACCGAACGACAAGCGGGCAAGACTTGTATCTTTTCGGAGCAAGCATTCTGTCGCCCGTCAGAGTGTTTTATCTTTTGTCTCAAGCATCGTGTCGGCCGTCAGAGTACTCCATCCAATCGCGGAAACACTCTGTCGGCCGACAGAATGCTTTATCTTGCAGGAGCAAGTACTCTGTCGGCCGTCGGGATGCTTCATCCAATTGCGGAAGCACTCTGACGCGAATCAGAGTACTCTATTCTGCAGCAGTAAGCATTTCGTCGCGCGTCATAATGCTCCATCCGAGCGAAGCAAGCACTCTATCGCCCGTCAGAGTACTCCATCCAATTGCGGAAACACTCTGTCGGCCGACAGAGTGCAATTTCCTATAGAAGCAAGCATCACGACGGCCGTCAGAGTGCTATATCCAATCGCAGAAGCATCCTGTCGGCCGACAGAGTGCTTTAAGATGTAGAGGATCGAAAATTTGTGATGACAACACGCCAAAAGTCGGTAGGAAAATGTGTGTTCGACTGACAAAAGCCTAATAATTTCATCACTGTACTACTTGCAGACAAATAGTACCATCTTGCCTCAATATTGCACCACTTGTGCACAGATAGAACATCGACTCCTGCAATATTGTACTGCCTGTGGACATTTGATACAATCTCGCGGCAATATTGCACTGCCTGTGTACACTTAGTACCATCTCGCTGCGAATTTGTACTACTTGTGGATACTTAGTACCATCCCATCGCAATATTGCACTGCTTGTGGACACTTGACACAATCTCCATCGCAAAATTGTACCGCCTGTGTACACTTGATACCATCTCGCGGCAATATTGCACCGCTTGTGTTCGAATAGTACAATAATATAATTAGGCGCAACATCGTGTGATGCCGCGCCTTCAGTTTCAGCGGATAGAGAGAGAAAGGACTGATGACTCGATACTTCTCATTTTAAAGCTTGAACTTATAGCCCAAGGTAATGGAGAGGCAGCGGTTGCGGGCTGCAGGATCTTCTTTGGCATCATCCATACGAGTGAGACCGAAATAGTAGCGGGCATCGAGGGTAATGTTCTTGTATTCGCAGGAAAGGCCGACGGGGATGCCGAAGACTACACTCTTGCAGACATCAGACTCCTCGAAACCGAATGAGGAAAGAAAATAGTTTGATGACGGAGTTGAAATATCCTCATAAGTAATTTTATCGAAATCAGAGACTGTAGCGCCTGCCATTATAACCGTTCCATCCATTTTGTCGTTCACGAGGAAACCGACTTGAAGGCCAGTCTTGATTGCCAATCCCTTCCATACATAAAAGTTAGCCAGCAACGGCATGTTGACATAGTCTGCCTTCAATTTGCCTTTTATATCAAGCATGGCAACTACTTTCTGGCCGTTTTCATCAACTCCATATTCTCCTATGGTAGCATTATATTTTGCTCCCTGCTGCGAATACATCGCTCCCAAGGAAACACCGAGCCAAGGCGTAAAGCCATACTCTGCCTCCACGCCTCCTGTGAAGCCGACTTTTGCTTTGTAGTTGACTTCATCATCGGCAGAGATGTCCGATACATTGATTCCAGCCAACGGCTTAATTGAAAATTCGCCCACTTTGTTCTGGGCTGTGGCTGCCATCATGCTGAGCATTAAGGCAACTGATAGGATTGCTATTCTTTTCATTGATAGACAAGTTATAACAAATACCTTTTTATTTTATGAGAACTATAAAACTGACTATTTAGTTTGTGATGAGTGGAATAAGTTATGTCATTTGTTTGGATAGAGATTGTGATAGTATTCTTTTGCGGCACTATAGACCTCCTGCATCTTGTCTTCCTTGATTCGCTTCAGTTGAAAAGATCTTACAATGTCAGCATATTCTGCTGTCAAAATTAATATGTCACCCTTTACTTCGAAACGGATGATATCCGTATCAAACTCTTCAGGATCATCCCATTGGAAGTTGGTGGTCTGTGTGACATAGTCGCCTTTCACCGTCCATTTCCCTGTATCCGAATGTTCATAGCTAATGTGTTGTTTATTCTCCGGGTCGGTGAAAACATCCACTTCTATAAAAGAACCATCCTTCTTGTACCACAAATAGGAAGTCAACAGAGTCGTGTTGTCTTCTTCAAAGGGTAATGCCTCCGTCACCCAAGCACCCACGATGGTTGGATCCTTGTCCTCATCGTCGTCCTTGCACGATACAAGCGACAAGCTTGAGAACATCACAAAAAGAGTAAAAATTACTTTAAAAAATGTCTTCATAATGATTGATATTTTAAAAAAGATGGATAAAATTATATAACAACTATGTTTTAGGGGTCGTTTCACTCAAAATTATAAGAAAATTGATTTTAAAAATTATCAAAAGAAAAATGTCCGAAATCATAAAAATGCTGCCCCGTTTCTCTTGTAATTATTTGATTTAATTTTTCTATAATTTTGAGCTATGCGACCACTCTTGTTATTATCTGCTTTTGTTTTCGTTCAATCGAAAAGCTCGCTGCAAAGTTACGAATCGGGGGACATCGTCACATCAAAGAGGCAATTTCTTCCTTATACGGCGACCCGGATTGAAGTATCGTCTTCCTTATGCGTTGTATTCGTTTCCTGATTGCAGGCGGATTATCATAATGCATGATGAGGCAAATGGCTACTGTAGAAAAGCCCGACACCTTGAGCCGGTATAGCTGCAGCTCCATTTCATTCAAGCCGATTTCCGCCGATTTAACCTTCTTCATTGCGTCATCGAAGTTCGCATCGATTATGCTGTCAAGCTTTTTCTGTTGCGAGGGTTCTACAAAACCATCTATAAGCATTCGCACCTTTTTATAGATTTGCTTTTGCTCGTCTATTTTCCCCTGAACACGATAGAAACTCTCGCACAGGTCGTTCAGTTCGATAAATCTTTTCGCATAGAGTTGCCGGACCTGTTCAAGATGTTTTTTCTCCCGGTCCTCCTGTTCTGCCGAGATGAGGTCAATTCGATGCTCGAACTCGGCATAAGCGTGCTTGATGTCTGTATCCGTACGCTTGATGTTATTATCCAGTTCCGAAGATGTCTCTTCCACTTTATTCTGCAGCGCAGAGATCTTTTCCTTCTGCTCCATCAGCACCTGTTCCAGAATGGATGCTTTCTCAACATAGGAATTGATTGTTTGTTGTTGCTCCTTCCTTTTTATAAAGAAGTACAACACACCACCAAAGAAAAGCAAAAGAATGATAAATGAAGTAAGGATCAATGATCGCTTTCTATTTGCTGCAACATATTTCAAATGTTCATTCTGTTGCTGAAGTCTTTCCTTTTGAACCGATGCAACAGTTTGGGAAAACAATGCCCTAACAATGGAGTCCTGTAGAACAGACTTTCGCGCTAATGCATTATAGGCATTATGATAGTCTGAGGTTAGTAAATATACATTTCGAAGGGCTGTGTAATAAAATGTTGAGTCTCTATCATCTCTAATAAGTTCCTTGGCTTGATTAATGTCTTGCCAAGCCTGCACCGTATCTTTTAAATAAATGTCGACATAGACGCGGTTGGAATAGTCCATGAAATAATATGGCGGGGAGAGTTGGGCATAAAGCTCAGATGCTTTCTCGTATTCTCCGGTACTTACACATTGATCAATGTACAATCGCTTACATTCCTTAACAGTATATATATGGTCAGTCATAGCTAAAACTTTTTCAAAAATAGCTTTAGCTTCTTCAGTATACTTAAAATAACTCATGGATGCCGCTTTATATAAAAGAGACTGAGACATTCGAAGTGTATCCCCAACCATCGAAAAGCATTGATACGCTGAATCGGCATATTCAATAGCATCTATATTGCCAAGCATACGACAAACTAACGAAAGGTTTAAGAGCGACATCCCTTGAGATGCTTTGTCTGACAAATTATCTGCCAATTCTAAAGATTTCAAAAATGAAATAATTGCTTGGCTGTAATCCTCTGCATTTCTGAAAATAGAGCCATGATAGAAATGTGCCAGCATCCGTTCCCGCTTGCTTCCATGCTCATCATAGTAGCGGACGGCACGTATAATTAGGCTGTCGTTGGTGTCGTCGATGTAGTTCTTGTCATTCGTCTGCGTCTTGAGCAGGGCATAGCGCGCCATCTGCCGATCGCCTTCGATGCTCACAGCGCCTACATCCAGAAGGCTATCGAGGCGAACCAGCTCGATAAGGGCAGAATCGGGATGCAGCACGACCACCTGCTCAATGCGGTCGAGCGAAGCGCCGACCTCAGGATTCCCGTGCTTGCAGGCCACAAACAACTGTCCTAAGATCAGTGGAAGAGTTACAGCAAAAAGATATTTCAATGTGTTGTTACTCATATTTATAAAACGAACAAATCGGCTGTATATACTGAACTATTGCCAAATGGCACGCACAGAGTAGCCATAATAATAACTACTTGCGTGAATATTACTATAATCAATGCTGAATGTGAGGATGTAGGCGTCATTGGACAATCCCAAAGGGCCATTATCCACACACTCTGATGACCAATAGACACCTCTCGCACCTTCGCTATCGTTGCTCCCGCGCCAATAATGCCCCGCTGCTGGGAGGAAAATGGAACCACCGTTTGGACCAGTGAAGAGCATACCCTTCACGCCATTGCGGGTTGTCCAGGTCTTTTCGCAATTTCCCCACAAATTTTCCAAGACGCCACGAATCGGCATTTGCCAGGAATGCCCCCATTTCTCATGAGCTACGTCTTTCTCTGTCCCGAAAATAAATTTATCATTGATTAGATACGCACAATCGTCATATAATCCATCACCATCAGTATCTGTCCTGTCGTAAAAGCCATCGCCATCGACGTCTTTTCCCTCGGCATACTGATAGGTCACCTCACTATAGTCGGTTTTTGTATTCGTCTCCGCCCAAGCATAATAATCACCAAAATCTTCGGGAGACGAAGCTCCAATGTTACAACAAGCCCACTTCGTTCCAATACCAAGATCAATGATGTGTGGATGATGGTCATTGGGACAGGTGGTATAAATGGTCAGATCCACCTCTTCATCATCCTTGCATGAAGGCAATAGAATCAATGCAGATAAAAAAAAGAGTGCTTGTATTTTCATAATTGAATAAGTTTTTATTAGTTATAACCTATACCGAACATCGGCTTCACGGAAGATTAATTTATTGGCGCTGCAAAGTTACGAAATTTATTTTAAATAAGAGGGGACATTTTAAAAAAATTAAAACTAAAAATTAAATACGATAAGCAACTGATTAACAGCACGAACAAATGGCCGCAAAGGCTTTTTGTCATAAGTCGTCTTTGGCGATAGGGGGGACATCGTCACATCAAAGAGGCAATCTGGCCTCGAAAACCACAGGGAAATGATCGGAAATGAAGGGGACGCCATAATCATCGCGGAGGACGCGGAAAGAGAGCGGCTGCAAGTTGCTGTAGAAGATGTGGTCGATGACGACCTGATCCTCGTAGTCCTCCTCTGGATTTTGCCGACGATGCTCAGCCACCGTTTGAACACTACCAAAACCGTTGAAGGTGTATTCGTGATCGGAAACAGGAGCATTCTCTCTCGCTTCGTTCAAGATGGCCTTGAGCGGCTGGAAGATGCGATTGGCTGCACCCGTATTGAAATCGGCCGTGAGCAGCACGACGGGCTGTTCGCCCAAACCCTGGCGAACGACAAGCGACTGGATGCTGTCGGCAATCTGACGCACCTCCTGTTCGCGTGCCACAACGCCCATGTGATCGAGATGGGTGTCGAGGAAGAGCAAGCGTTTGCCCGACTGACGCAACAACAGCACCGCCCACGTACAAGTGCGCTTACAGGCGGCATCCCAGCCAAGGGAAGGCACATCGGGCGTCTCGGAAAGCCAGAAGCTTCCCCAATCCTCCAGGTCGAAAATGGTCGTGTCGAAATAGATGGCCATCATCTCACCTTCGGCCTTGCCATCCTCTCGTCCCACACCGAGACGATGATATTGCGGGAGCACCGTGTCGAAATATTCCACCTGGTCGGGACAAGCTTCCTGCAGTCCCAACAGAGCAGGTCGCTCGAGCTGGAGCATACGCTCGGAAGCACCGCGACGCAAGGGCCATGCATTAAGACTGTCGTTGGCCACAGAAAGACGAACATTGTAGCTCATCACCTTCAGATAGGATTGAGCCAATAGATTCCCTGTCGTCAGGGCGAAAGCACAGACCAAAAGAAAAAGAATGCGTTTCATGTTATTCGTTTTTTTTATTCCGAAATTATCCGAAAAAAACGAAATCAACGAAAAATTATTTTCGGCATTTTCGCCTTTTTCGGGGTTTTCGGAATTATATCTTACCTATTTTGATAAAAGGAACTGCGTGAGGACATCCCATACTGCGATGATATGGCAAACAGAGCCTAACAGGACAAAGACGTGGAAAACGGTGTGCATATAGGGCTTCTTGTAGAGCGCATAGAAGAAGGCACCAGTGATATACATCACACCTTCGGCGATAATCCACGACGTGGCAACCACGCCCGCAGAATCCCAAAGGGGACCAAACGCCACAACCACCGACAAGCCCATCAGCACATAACAGATGGTCTCGAGATGACTGTGGGAATCACGATTGAAGAAACTGAAGACGCTGCCGACGATGGCCGCGCCCCAAATGAAACAGAAAAGGCCGATGCCCCAAATGTCGTACTTCTGCATGATGGCCAGCAACGTGATGGGCGAGTAGCTGCCAGCAATATGCCAATAGATGGCGGCATGGTCGAACTTACGCAGCGTCTGCTTGGCCTTTCCTTGGGGCAGGGCATGATAGGCCGTCGAACATATATAGGACGACAACATGCCGAACAGATAGAGACCAATGGACCATCCCGTCCAGGCATCTCCGCCCTTGAGGCTGGTGACGACGAAGGCTATGCCCACGACAACACCCAACAGTATGCCGACGGCATGGGTGGAAGTGTTGGCGATCTCTTCGCCAGGAGAATATCTTTTAGGCATGGAACGTTTATCAGGGATTAGAGTGTGACAATCGACTAATAAAGAAAAAGGAGGACAGCATCTCATCTGAGATTCTGTCCTCCTCGGCAGCGGAAAGATAGGGATTCGAACCCTAGGTACCCTCACGGGTACGCCGCATTTCGAGTGCGGTCCGATCGACCACTCCGGCATCTTTCCATGCACTCGCCTTTGAGGCCATTTGTTTCAAAAGCGGTGCAAAGATAGTGTATTTTTCAATACGACGAACAAAAAAGATAAAATATTTTTAATTTTTTTGCTTTTTTGTGAGAAATACCCTATATTTGCAGCGTCAATCTGACGAAATCCCGAATCAAACAGCAAGAAAATTGTTAATTATTAATTGTTAATTGTTATTTATACACCTCACCATGCATCACGCCATTAGTTTTATCCTTCGCATCGCATACGCATGCTTCTTTGGTTTCATCCTACTCTGGCACACCAACGAGATTGTGCAGTATATCCCTCAGTTGCTAGGCACCCTGTTGATGCTCGAAAGCATCAGCCAGCTGCTTGAACTCTTCATCCTGAAGATTCGTACCACGGTTTCGTGGAGCTTCTTCATCATCCCCGTCGTCATCCTGCTCTTTGGTCTCTGGCTGTTCTTCTACTGCCACCTTTCGCTCGACAACCTCGACCGCATCAACACCATCGACGCAATGGCCAAGCTGAGAATCCAGATGAAGGCCGTGGGCTTCTGCTTCATCCTCTTCATCATCTCCGAAGTCCTTATCTCCATCGTCTTCTTCAAGCCGATGTATATGCCGAAGAAGTTCGCCGAGGAGAAGGCCAAGCAGAAGGAAGCCGAGCGTGCGCTTGCCGCCGAACAGGCTCGTCAGGCACAGCTCGCCGCTGAGCGCGAACGTGAAATCGCTGCCGAGCAAGCCCGTCAAGCCGAACAGACAAACAACAAACCCGCCGAATCCCCAACGGATTCCACGAATTAACAGCGCAACTACATCGAAAAACTCGAAATCACAAAAAGTTTTCGTGCTTTTTCGTTCAATCAAGAAAAAACTCGAATCATCCAGCCGGGGTGGTTCGAGTTTTCTTTTTATCATAAAGCAATTCGATAATTCGCAAATTCGTGATAAGAAAAAAGATGTTTCACGTGGAACATTAGGATTCTTGAGTCGAATCGGGTGCCTCCTGTTGGGCAAAATAATCGACCAGCTTTTTTGCCTTGGCGGGACCAACGACAGTCTGGATCTCTTCGACCGTAGCAGCACGAAGGCGTTTCACGCTCTTGAACTTCTTGAGCAGTTCCTGCTTTGTCTTAGGTCCGATGCCGGGAATATCGTCGAGCGAAGAATGTGTCTGTGTCTTGCTACGCTTCTGTCGATGGAACGTGATGGCAAAACGGTGCACCTCACCCTGGATGTGTTCGAGCAGATGGAACAACGAACTGCCCTGCTTGACATCGACAGCCGCAGGCGGATCACCAAAGAGCAACTGACGCGTGCGGTGATGTCCGTCCTTGACCAAGCCGCCCACAGGAATGTCGAGCAACTCGCGCACCTCGGACATCCGTTCTTCGCTAATCGCTCCCTGCAGATGCTCCACGAGATACTGATGCAGCACGTCGGCAAGTCCCTGCTTGATGACACCCATCTGACCTACGCCACCATCGGCAAGGATAAGGTCGGGCACCTCCAAATGCTCCTCGACGAGACGACGATAACGGCGCATCACCACCTCGTGCATCGACGCATAATCGTCGGGACCAACGACACTGCGGATGTTGTATTTGCGGTATTCCTTCTTCTCAGGCTTACCGTTCATGAAGACAACGCAACTGGCAACGGGGTCGGAACCTGAGATGTTGGAGTTATCGAACGACTCGATATGTCGCGGCAATCGAGGCAGGCCAAGCTGCTTCTGAATTTCGGTGAGCAGGCGTGTCTGTCGCTGTTCGGGATTAAGCTTGTCCTGCTGCTTGAGCTGGTCGATACGATACTGCCGACAGTTCTTCTCGGCAAGCTCGAGGAGCTTGCGCTTGTCGCCACGCTGTGGTACAAACGCCACACAGCCATCGGGCAGAATGCTGGGCTCAAAAGGAACGATGAGTTCGGTAGGATGGGAGTTGGGCGATGACGCCTTGCCCGATGCTTCGTTTTGGGCGACGTCCGACTTGGGCTGTCCCTCTTCGAAACGCTCACGCAGTTCAAGGATGCCGAGCGCCAGGACGTCCTCCTTGGGCTCGTCGATCTGCTTTCGATATTCGATGGTGTAGCTGGAAATGACTGCGCCCTGTACGATGTGGAAATAGGAGACGATGGCGCTGACATCTTCCTCGTCGTAGGCAAACACATCGACATCGCTGATGGTGGATGGGACGATGTTGCTGCGCGTGCGATAGCCCTCGAGAATCTGAATGCGCTCCTTGACGCGCTCGGCTCCTTCGAAGTCCCAAAGCTCAGCTTTCTCCTGCATCTGCTGCTTCAGGTTCGCCATCAGTTCGGCTGTATGGCCGCGCAGGATCTGCTTGATTTCGTCAATACCCTGGTCATAGACTTCGCGCGACAGCTTGCCGATGCAAGGGCCAAGGCACTTCTTGATGTGATATTTCAGACAGGGTTTATAGCCCTTTTCGATCATCGCCTGCTGCAGATTGAGACTGCACGTTCGCACATGATAGAGTTGCTGGAAGAGCTCGACAAGCGTCTTTGCCACCATCACGTTGGTGTAAGGACCGAAGTACGCCGAACCATCTTTAACTAATGTACGCGTGAGGAAGACGCGCGGAAAGGCCTCGTTGCGAACGCAGATCCAAGGGTAGGTCTTGCCGTCCTTGAGCAGGACATTGTACTTGGGTTGGTGCGCCTTAATCATACGGTTCTCGAGGTTGAGCGCGTCGTTCTCGGTATTGACCACGACGTACTTCAAGTCGTAGATCTGACGCACCAGATTGGCCGTACGCCGCGACTCGTGCTCCTTGGTGAAATAGCTCGACACACGGCGCTTCAGGTTCTTCGCCTTACCCACATAGATAATCGTTCCCTCGGCGTCGTAGTAACGATAGACGCCAGGGGAATCGGGCATGATGTTGACAATGCCCATCAAGTATTCGTAACGAGGATTGTCTTTAGCTTGGATCACGATGGTAAAAACAATGTTCCACGTGGAACTATTCGCCTTCGTAAACGATGGGGCAATAGAAATCGAGATCGGCAGGCAAGCGCTTGCGACCATCGAGATCAACAAGCTCGATGATGCAGTTGAGATAGACCTTGGTGACGCCCAGTTTGCGGACGAGGTTGTAGGTTGCCTCCATCGTGCCGCCGGTGGCCAAAAGGTCGTCGTGAATGAGGACGACATCGTCGGGCGTCAGCGCGTCTTCGTGAATCTCGATGGTGTCGATACCATACTCTTTCTCATAGCTCTGCTGCACGGTGCGAGCAGGAAGCTTGCCGGGCTTGCGTACGAAGACGAAACCGGCATTCAGTTTCTGTGCGAGGATGGACGCCATGGTATAGCCGCGGCTTTCGATACCGAGCACCTTGGTGATGCCTTTATCCTTGTAGTAATCCGTAAGGCTGTTGGTGAGTTCTTGAAGGCAGGCGGCATCCTTATAGACGGTGGTGATGTCGCGGAACAAAATGCCAGGCTTAGGGAAGTCGGGAATGGTGCGCACATGCGCTTTGATCATTTCTACGTTCATGTTGTGGGTGGGTATTTAGGTGGTTTGTTTATCGGGGTTGGTGTTGGTTTCTGTTGCGGGTTTTGGTGGGCAGCCAAGCTTGGCTGCCGACGATAACGAAAGGGAGCAACGAGGGGGTGTGTGTTCTATCGCCCAAGGAGCACCAGCAGGATGTTGACATCGGCGGGCGAGACACCCGGGATGCGGCTGGCCTGTCCGATGGTCTCGGGACGGATGCGGGAGAGCTTCTGACGTGCCTCGATGGTGAGCTGCTGCAACGGCTCATAATCGATCGTCTTGGGAAGTCGGATGGCTTCCAACCGGGCGATCTTTTGTGCCACGGCCTTTTCGCGACTGATATATCCAGCATACTTGATCTGCACCTCGGCGGCCTCGATGATTTCATCACGACGGTCGGCTGGTAGCGAATCGAAGAGCTGGGCAAGTTCGGGAATGTGCTTCGCAAGAAGTGGCAGGTTGAGTTCGGGACGATTGACCAAAGCCAGCAGTTTGCAACCTTCCTTCAACTCGGAACTTCCGAGCGAAGCAAGCACTTCGCTGAACGAAAGTTTCACGTGGAACATTTCGCAGAACTCAACAATCTTCTCGACACACTCTTTCTTTTCGAGCATGAGACGATAGCGCTCTTCATCGACCAAACCGATGGTATAGCCTCGTGGCGTGAGTCGCATGTCGGCATCATCCTGACGAAGCAGGATACGATACTCGGCACGACTGGTGAACATGCGGTAAGGTTCATCGACCCCCTTGGTCACAAGATCGTCGATAAGCACACCAATATACGCTTCGTCGCGACCCAACACGAACGGCTCCTCGCCTTTAACTTGGAGCGCGGCATTTGCGCCCGCTACAAGTCCTTGTCCAGCTGCCTCCTCGTATCCCGTCGTGCCGTTGACCTGACCTGCAAAGTAAAGGCCGGAGACGAGCTTCGTCTCGAGCGTATGACGCAACTGCGTCGGGTCAAAATAGTCGTATTCGATGGCATAACCCGGACGATAAGCCACGGCGTTGCGAAGAGCAGGAATCTGGCGGAGCGCCTCCATCTGGATGTCGATGGGCAAAGAGCTGCTGAATCCGTTGAGGTAATATTCCTGCGTGCCGTTGCCCTCAGGTTCGAGGAAGAGCAGGTGATGGTCCTTGTCGGCAAACGTGACAATCTTGGTCTCGATGCTCGGACAATAGCGCGGACCGATGCTCTGGATTTGTCCGTTATAGAGCGGAGAGTCGGGGAGGCCTCGACGCAAAATCTCGTGAACAGCTTCGTTGGTCTGGATAGTGAAACAGGGAAGTGCCTGGTCGACTCGCCATGCAGCACCTGCTGCAGCAACGTCTGTTTGACCCGCAGCATCAAAGGTACGATGTTGCGAATGTGGCGCAGGACGACAGACCTCCGAAGCATGAACCAGCGACCAGGGCAGATAGGAGAAATGATGGAAGTCTGCATCTCCATCCTGCCGTTCAGCCAAACTGAAGTCGATGGTCTTGCCATCGATTCGGACAGGCGTGCCCGTCTTCATGCGTCCCACTTCGAAACCCATTTTCGCGAGTTGCTCAGTAAGGCCATAGCTCGCCAGTTCTCCACAACGACCTCCGGCAATCATGGTGCGTCCGATGTGCATGAGTCCATTGAGGAAGGTGCCAGCAGTAAGGACCACTGCCTTGGCTTGGAAGCGAACACCCATCTGCGTGATGACACCCTCGACACGGGAATGATCCTCGCTGAAGAGGAACTCGGTCACCGTATCCTGCCAGATGAAGAGGTTGGGAGTATTCTCGAGCACATTGCGCCATGCCCAGATGAACCGACCGCGATCGGCCTGACTGCGCGGACTCCACATCGCAGGACCCTTCGAACGGTTGAGCATGCGGAACTGGATAGAGCAGCGATCGGTGACGATACCCATCATGCCGCCCAGCGCGTCAATCTCGCGCACAATCTGTCCCTTGGCAATGCCGCCGACAGCCGGATTGCACGACATCTGGGCAATCTTATTCATATCCATCGTGATCAGACAAGTGCGCACACCAAGACGGGCCGCAGCATGTGCAGCCTCACAACCGGCGTGTCCGCCGCCAATCACAAGGACATCATATTCAAAAGTCATTCGACTTTCAATTAACAATTAATAATTAACAATTAACAATTATTGCTGGTCGGGAAAATACAGCGAGAGCGCCTCGTTCTCGTTTTGCTCCATAATCTCACGCTCACCCGGGCCCTTGTCGTTGATGCCACAGAGATGCAGGATGCCATGGATGATGACGCGATGGAGTTCGCGCTCATAGGGCTGATTGAACTGCTCGGCATTGGTGCGCACGGTGTCGAGGCCGATAACAATATCGCCGGCAATCTTATCGCCCTCGGAATAATCGAAGGTGATGATGTCGGTGTAATAGTCATGTCCGAGGAACTGGCGATTGCAGTCGAGAATACCCTCGTCGTTGACGAACTTGTAACAAACTTCGCCCAACCGCTTGCCATGGAGCTGGGCAACCTGGCGAATCCATGCGCTGACGTCACGGCGACGAATAGCAGGCATTGCAATGCCCTCGGAGAAAAATGAAACTGCCATAGAAAAAAAGTTATGTTTTAGCACTGCAAAGTTACTAATTATTTTTTATAATATGTAATAAGCACATAAAAAAATGGCGAAAAAAAGAACAAAAATGTCTTTTTATGTAATTTTAGAAAACTTTTTTGCCAAAAAAATTTGTATTAGAAAATAAAATGATTATATTTGCGCACTGAAAAGCCAATCCTTTCCGTGAAATCTTATCACAACAACTATAACGAAAAACATTATGTCAACAAACGTAGGACATATCTCACAGATTATCGGCCCTGTTGTGGACGTTACGTTCAACGATGCCGCCCTACCTGCCATTAATGAAGCTCTTACGGTAAAACGTCCCAATGGACGTGACCTTGTCATCGAGGTGCAGCAGCACATCGGTGAGAACACCGTACGCTGTGTGGCCATGGACTCAACCGACGGCCTGCGTCGTAATCTGGAGGTAAAAGCCACTGGTGCTCCAATCACCATGCCCGTAGGCGACCAGGTAAAGGGTCGTCTGTTGAATGTCGTAGGCGAAACCGTAGATGGAATGAGGGAACTCTCGCGCGAAGGTGCATTCCCCATCCACCGCGAGCCGCCTAAGTTCGAAGAGCTCAAGACCTCACAGGAGGTGCTCTACACCGGTATCAAGGTCATCGACCTGCTCGAGCCATACCTCAAGGGTGGTAAGATCGGTCTGTTCGGTGGCGCAGGTGTAGGCAAGACTGTGCTTATCATGGAGCTCATCAACAACATCGCCAAGAAGCACAACGGCTTCTCGGTATTCTCAGGTGTCGGCGAACGTACCCGTGAGGGCAACGACCTGCTGCGTGAGATGATCGAGTCGGGCGTTATCCGCTACGGCGAGAAGTTCAAGGAAGGCCTCGAAGAAGGCAAGTGGGACCTTTCGACCATCGACTACGATGAAGTTGCCAAGTCACAGGCCACCCTCGTCTATGGCCAGATGTCAGAACCACCTGGAGCACGTGCTTCAGTAGCCCTTTCGGGTCTGACCATCGCCGAGTCATTCCGCGACTCTGATGCCATCGGCACGTCGAAGGACATCCTCCTCTTCATCGACAACATCTTCCGTTTCACTCAGGCAGGTTCTGAGGTTTCGGCGCTGCTCGGCCGTATGCCTTCGGCAGTAGGTTATCAGCCAACCCTTTCGACCGATATGGGTAAGATGCAGGAGCGAATCACTTCGACCAAGAAGGGCTCCATCACTTCGGTACAGGCCGTTTACGTGCCTGCCGACGACTTGACCGACCCTGCTCCGGCAACCACCTTCTCGCACCTCGATGCCACCACCGTGCTTTCGCGTAAGATTACCGAGCTCGGCATCTATCCCGCCGTGGATCCTCTCGATTCGACCTCTCGAATCCTTGACCCGAACATCATCGGCGAAGAACACTACAACTGCGCACAGCGCGTGAAGCAGATCCTCCAGCGCAACAAGGAACTTCAGGACATCATCGCCATCCTCGGTATGGACGAACTCTCCGACGAAGACAAGCTGACCGTGAACCGTGCACGCCGCGTGCAGCGTTTCCTCTCTCAGCCTTTCGCCGTGGCCGAACAGTTCACCGGTGTGAAGGGTGTGATGGTCAACATCGAAGACACCATCAAGGGCTTCAACATGATCATGGACGGCGAAGTCGATTACCTGCCTGAGCAGGCATTCCTCAACGTCGGCACCATCGAAGAGGCCATTGCCAAGGGTCAGCGTCTGATGGAAGCAGCCAAAGCTGCCGAGAACAAGTAATAGGTACCCCTATGAAACTGACGATCTATTCTCCCGAGAAGACGGTGTTCGACGGCGAAGTGGAGCTCTGCGAGGTGCCAGGCACAAAGGGACGATTCACCATCCTGCGTGACCATGACTCCATCATCACCACCTTGCAACCGGGCAACATACGCTACGTCATCGGCGGCCAGACCGTCCTGCAGCCCGTTAAGAGCGGTTATGTAGAGGTGCACCACAATGTGATCTCGGCCTGCGTGATGCTATGATGTGGCTTCAGATCCTGATTGCCGGCTTTGTGTTCTACGAAGCTGTGGTCATCAACGTCGTGCGCGAACTGCAGAAGGTCAATCCTGCGGTGACCGTGTGGGTGATTCTGGGATCAAAGGTCCTGAAACTTATCCTCACCGCACTGACCATCCTCCTCGTGGCGCGTCTGACCGAGATTCCCATCCGGCAGTTCGCTCTGACCACCGTCGGCATCTATTTCGTATCGCTCATCGTCGAATCGATATTCTTCCTCAAAAAGAAGCAAAACAATGAACAGAAACAATAAAGTCTGGACGCTACTGGTAAGTCTGCTGCTCGCAGTCAGCCTCCTCCTGCCTCGTCCCGCTATTGCCCAGGAACATTCCGAGGGCGAAGCGAAGCCGCTGGATGTGACGGCCATGATCTTCGAGCACGTGGGCGACTCCTACTACTGGCACATCACGGACTGGGGCGAGACTTCGATTGCCCTGCCGCTGCCTGTGATGGTCTATAGCAAGACCAGCGGATTCCACTGCTTCATGTCGAGCAAGTTCCACCACGGACATGCCGAATATGAAGGCCTGAAGATTGCCGGCGAAGAGTCGGAGTACGCAGGCAAGATAGTGGAGACGGTCGGTGGCACAGAGGTTCGTCCGTTTGACTTCTCGATCACCAAGAACGTGGCCGGTCTGATCATCGCAAGCATCCTGCTCTGCTGGATCATCCTGGGTTGCGCTCGTTGGTACAAGAACCGCGACGCCTCGTCACCCGCGCCCAAGGGCTTCGTCGGTGCTGTGGAAATGCTGGTCAGCTTCGTCTATAACGACGTCATCAAGCCCAACATCCCCAAGCATACCGACCGCTATGCACCTTACCTGCTCACAGCGTTCTTCTTCATCTTCTTCTGCAACCTCGCAGGCCTCATCCCTGGCTCAGCCAACCTGACGGGTAACATCGCCGTCACCCTGTGCCTCGCCCTGTTTACGTTCTTCATCGTAAACATCTTCGGCACCAAGGCCTACTGGCAGGAGATCTTCTGGAACGCCGAGCTCCCCGGATGGCTGCGACCCATCATGGCAGTTATCGAGTTCATCGGTATCTTTACCAAGCCATTCTCGCTCACCATCCGTCTCTTCGCCAACATCCTGGCAGGTCACGCCGCCCTGCTCGGTGTACTGAGCGTCATCTTCCTGACAGCCATCAGTATGCCCGGTATCGGCAACGGCGCCATGTCGGTAGTAAGTATACTGCTGGGTATCTTCCTCGACTGCCTCGAATTGCTGGTGGCCTTCATCCAGGCATTCGTATTCACTATGCTTTCGAGCATCTACATTGGCCTCAGCCAGGTAGAGCATCATCACGAATAATTATTAAACATTAAATATTAACAACTTAAAAACATTACAACTATGCTTTTGGAAAGTCTTTTTACAACTAAGGGTGCTGCCGCTCTCGGCGCAGGTATCGTAGCAATCGGTGCAGGTATCGGTCTCGGTAAGATTGGTTCTTCTGCTATGGACGCCATGGCTCGTCAGCCAGAGGCTATCAGCAAGATCCAGACCCCAATGATCATCATCGGTGCCCTCGTTGAAGGTGTTAGCCTCTTCGCAGTGGTTGTCTGCCTCCTCGCATCCTAAATTTTTGGCTGAAGGCTGACCTCACTCAGCCTTCGGCTTCCCAAACATCAACGTTTACAATTTAAATCCAAGCATTATATGTCATTGCTAATTCCCGAAAGCGGACTATTCATCTGGATGCTTCTGGCATTTGGCACCGTCCTCTTTGTGCTGTGGAAGTTCGGCTGGCCTGCATTCACCAAGATGCTCGACGAACGCGCCAAGTACATCGACGACAGCATCGCCAAGGCCAAGCTGGCCAACGACGAGCTGGCCAACATCCAGACAAAGACCGCCGCAATGCTGAAGGAGGCTCAGGAACAGCAGTCAAAGATTTTGGCTGAAGCCGTTGAGACCCGCAATCAGATTGTCGAGAAGGCAAAGACGGAAGCCACCTTGGCAGGCCAGAAGATCCTGGCCGAAGCCAAGCAGCAGATCGAGGTGGAGAAGGAGGATGCCATCCGCGACATCCGTCGCCAAGTGGGTCTTCTCTCTGTGGAGATCTCCGAGAAGGTGCTTCGCCAAAGCCTAAAGACCGACAAGGATCAGATGGCAATGATCGACCGCATGCTGGATGAGATACAAACCAAGTTATAAGACATGGATATTGGAGTAATTGCCAAACGATACGCCAAGGCGCTGCTCGATTTTGCCGTTGAACAGAAACTCGAAGACACTGTCTATCAGGAAGTCATGTGTTTCAGTGCGACCTATCGGGAGGTGCCCCAGCTGTCACAAGTGCTGGGCAACCCACTCCTGCCACAGCAGCAAAAGGTGGATGTCCTCTGTAAGGCCGTTTCGACGACCAAACCAAGCGACGTCTATAAGAAGTTTGCTGAATTGGTCGTAGCTCATCGTCGCGAATCGTTCATGCTCTTCATCGCCCACAACTATGTCACACTCTACCGCGAGCTGAAACACATCAGTATCGGCAAGCTCATCACAGCGGTACCTGTGGCAAAGAAGGAGGCACAACGACTGGAGAAACTGGTGGAAAGCCACTCGAAAAACTCCGTCGATGTGATTCTCGAAACCTCTGTCGATCCCGACATTCTGGGCGGTTTCATCTTCCAGATCGACGACATGCGTCTCGATGCCTCTGTGCGTCAGCAATTTGAGTTGATCAAGAAACAGTTTATTGAGAAAAACAAGAGAATCGTCTAAAGTACAAATTATGAGCAATATCAAAGCCAGCGAAGTCAGCGAAGTACTGTTGCAGCAGCTGCATGGCATCGACACCTCAACACGTTTCGACGAAGTCGGAACCGTGCTGACCATCGGTGACGGTGTGGCCCGTATCTACGGCCTGCGCAATGCTGAGATGAACGAGTTGCTGGAATTCGAAAACGGTGTCATGGCCATCGTCATGAACCTGGAGGAAGACAATGTGGGTGCCGTGCTCCTTGGCGGATCGGAGAAGGTCCGTGAAGGCATGGTGGTGAAGCGCACCAACCGCATCGCCTCGATCCAGGTGAATGAGAATATGTTTGGCCGTGTCATCAACCCACTCGGCGAACCACTCGACGGCATGGGCCCGATACCGGGCGAGAAATTCGAAATGCCACTGGAGCGCAAGGCCCCTGGCGTTGTGTTCCGTCAGCCGGTAAAGCAGCCTCTGCAGACCGGTCTGAAGGCCGTCGATGCCATGATTCCTATCGGACGTGGCCAGCGTGAGCTTATCATTGGTGACCGCCAGACAGGTAAGACGGCCATCGCCATCGATACCATCATCAACCAGAAGGATAACTACGAAGCAGGCAATCCCGTATATTGCATCTACGTAGCCATCGGCCAGAAGGGCTCGACCGTAGCTTCTCTCGTGCAGACATTACGCGAGAAGGGTGCTATGCCCTACACCGTTGTCGTAGCCGCTACAGCTGCCGACTCTGCCGCCCTCCAGTACTTTGCTCCATTTGCAGGTGCTGCCATCGGCGAGTTCATCCGCGACACGGGCCGTCACGCCCTCGTCGTTTATGATGACCTTTCGAAGCAGGCCGTTTCCTATCGTGAGGTATCGCTGATTCTGCGTCGTCCTTCGGGTCGTGAGGCCTATCCAGGCGACGTGTTCTATCTGCACTCTCGTCTGCTGGAACGTGCTGCCAAGATCATCGAGCAGCAGGAGGTGGCCGAACAGATGAACGACCTTCCCGACAGCCTCAAGGGACATGTGAAGGCCGGTGGTTCACTCACCGCCCTGCCTATCATCGAAACCCAGGCAGGTGACGTTTCGGCATACATCCCCACCAACGTTATCTCCATCACCGACGGTCAGATCTTCCTCGAGACCGACCTCTTCAACCAAGGCTTCCGTCCTGCCATCAACGTAGGTATCTCCGTATCGCGTGTAGGTGGTTCGGCACAGGTGAAGTCGATGAAGAAGGTGGCCGGTACGCTGAAGATCGACCAGGCACAGTACCGCGAGCTCGAGGCCTTCTCGAAGTTCTCAAGCGATATGGATGCCGTAACGGCGATGGCCATCGACCGTGGTCGCAAGAACAACAAGCTGCTCATCCAGCCTCAGTACAGCCCAATGCCCGTAGGCGAGCAGATTGCCATCCTCTACTGCGGCACCAAGGGCCTGATGGCCAAGATTGCTGTCGATCAGGTGCCCGAGTTCCAGAGCAAGTTCCTCGAACTGCTCCGCGCCTCCCACACCGACGACGTCATCAAGCCGCTGGCCGCTGGAAAGATCGACGACACCATCACCGGCATCATCACCAATCTGGCAGCATCGGTTTGCACCGAACTGACTAACTAACAATCAGAGGTTCAAAAGGTTAAGAAAAGTTCTGAAAAGTTCAAAAGGCAACTTTGCCCACACAACCCTTCAGAACTTATCAGAACCTTTCAGAACCCCTCCTAACCCTATCCCCAATGGCTTCATTAAAGGAAATCAAAGGTCGCATCGGATCGGTCGAAGGTACCCTCAAGATCACCTCGGCCATGAAGCTCGTAGCCTCTGCCAAGCTCCACAAGGCACAGATGGCCATCGAGAGCATGCTCCCCTACGACCGCCAACTGCATAAGATCATGGTCAGCCTGCTAAGCGGTGAAACCAAGGTTACCACTCCCCTCTGTCATCCCCATAGCGAAGTGGAGCGTGTGGCCATCGTTACCATTGCCAGCAACTCAAGTCTTTGCGGTGGCTACAACAGCAACTCGTTGCGCCACACCACCGCCCTGCTCCATGAGTATGCTGCTGCAGGATTGACCGATGATGCCATCGATTGCTACGTCATCGGTCGCAAGCTCAGCCAGTCGCTTGGCAAACTCCGTGGCTTCAACCTCATTCGCGATTATGTCGATAAGGGCGACAACCCCGCATTTGCCACAGCGCAGGAGCTGGCCAACCGCCTGATGGATGACTACATCAAGGGACGCATCGACCGCGTGGAGCTGCAGTACATGCATTTCAAGAACACCGCCTCGCAGATTCCTACCCGCGAAGTGTTCCTGCCCGTACAGCTCGAAGCGCCCAAGGCCGGAGAGTTCACCTCGGCAGGCTACATCATCGAGCCCACGCCCGGCGATGTGCTCAACACGCTCATCCCCGATGCACTCTGCATGAAGATCTACACCATCATGCTCGATGCGCAGGCTGCCGAGCACGCAGCGCGCACCGTAGCCATGCAGACAGCCACCGACAATGCCAACGATCTGCTCGACGAGCTGCGCATCCTCTATAACAAGGGACGTCAGGCAGCCATCACAGCAGAGCTTCTTGATATTGTCGGCGGATCGATGCAGTAAGTTCGGTCAAAATCTACCCTCGAATAAGAAAGATGTCAAGACTTTTTGTCTCGACATCTTTTTTTATGTTTTATAACATTTTGCCAACCGAACCATTAAAAACTATGGTTGGACGCAGTCCTTGGGTTTCATTTTGCCACAATTAAGTTGTCATTTTTTCCTCTAAAAAGAAAATAATACCTAAAATAGTGCGATTTCATCACTTTGACTTTACAAAAAGCACTATTTCTAATTGTCAAACCAAATTCTCCCGTAAAAATTTGCATTATCTTCGAAATAATATTATCTTTGCAACGTCAAAATGAGTCAGGGATGCCTCATGAGACAATTGTTTGAAGAAATTTAATAATGAGATAAGAGAAGAATTCAATTTGACCTCAAATCTAAGAGGGAAAACACGAGATGAGGAAGATTCCACGCAGAATTTTCCTCTTTTTTTTGTTTTTTACAAAATAAAGCGTTATATTTGCACCGCTATTATAAAATTCGGATAATAGCTTATTGTTAATTATTATTTGTTAATTGTTAATTGATTATTATATATGGAAAGAAAAGACGAAAAGACGCTCACCCTTCTGGGCAACAAGAAAACCTTCTATAAGCAGGACTATGCACCCGAAGTGCTTGAGACGTTCGAGAACGCGCATCAGGAGAATGACTATTGGGTGAAATTCAACTGTCCCGAGTTCACTTCGCTCTGTCCCGTCACGGGTCAGCCCGACTTTGCCAACATCATCATCTCGTACATTCCCGATGTCAAGATGGTCGAATCGAAGTCGCTCAAACTCTACCTCTTCTCATTCCGCAGCCATGGCGACTTCCACGAGGATTGCGTCAACATCATCATGAAGGACCTCATCAAGCTGATGGATCCTCGTTACATCGAAGTGACCGGCATCTTCACTTCTCGCGGAGGCATCGCCATCCACCCGTATGCCAACTATGGCCGTCCCGGCACAAAGTTCGAGCAACTCGCCTGGGAACGCCTATCCAAGCACGAATAATAATATTATATTGCCTTAGAAGTTATGAAAAGAAGTGTTTTGTTATGCCTTTCCCTGATGGCTTCGTTCGCCATCTTTGCCGACAATCAGGTTGCAAGTCCTGATGGCAAGATCGTTGTTACAATCAGCACGGACGAAGGAAGGCCGCATTACCAAGTTGCCTATCAGGACCAAGAAGTGGTGAAAACATCGGCCTTGGGATTGGTGACGAACATCGGTGACTATACACAAGGGCTTGTTGAAAAGAATTTTGAGACCAAGCAGGTGAGCGACAGTTATTCGCTGCCCAACATCAAGCAGAGCCATGTGGAATATGTGGCTACGGTGGCTACGGTTAGCTACGAACAGGACGGCAAGCCGGCAATGGACATCACATTCAGCGTGTCGAATCGTGACGTGGCATTCCGATATACGATTTTTCCCAAGAAAGAGACGCGTGTCTGCGTGGTAGAACGAGAAGCAAGCAGTTTCGCCTTGCCTGAAGGCACCACAACATTCCTCTGCCCACAGACGAAGCCTATGGGCGGCTTTGCACGCACTTATCCCAGCTACGAGACCTCCTATACCCTCGATGATTCCACGGGTAAGAACGGTTGGGGCGAAGGATACACGTTTCCTTGTCTGTTTCGCAGACAAGGGGTTCTGGATAGTTCGAAAGGTTCGAAGGGTAATGCTGAGGACCTGTGGATATTGATCAGCGAAACGGGCACCGACGGCGGTTATGTAGGTTGCCGACTGCTCAATGAGCAAGGCAGCACGTATGCCATCGGCTTCCCACAGGAGGGCGAAATGAACGGTATCGGCTCGACAACCCCAGCTATGGCACTCCCCGGCAGCACTCCTTGGCGCACCATCACCGTAGGTCCTTTGGCCAACATCGTGGAGACTACAGTACCATTCGACCTGGTAGAGCAGAAATACAAGGCTTCGCAACCCTACACCTACGGCAAGGGCAGCTGGTCGTGGATCATCGGTATGGACCCAAGCTGTAACTTCGACGAGCAGAAGCGATATATCGACTTCTCGGCAGCCATGGGTTGGCAGAGCGTGCTCATCGATGCCTTTTGGGACCAGCAAATCGGCTACGAACGTATGGCAGAACTGTCGCGCTACGCACGCGAGAAAGGCGTGGGCATCTTCCTTTGGTACAACTCCAACGGCTCGTGGAACGACGCTCCACAGACGCCTATCGGCAAGCTGAACAACGCCCGCATCCGTCGCCAGGAGATGCAGTGGATGAAGGACAACGGCATTCGCGGCATCAAGGTCGATTTCTTCGGTGGCGACAAGCAGCCGATGATGCAGCTCTACGAGGACATCCTCAGCGATGCCAACGACTTCGGCCTGATGTGCATCTTCCACGGCTGTACGCTGCCTCGCGGCTGGGAGCGCATGTACCCCAATTACGTGGCTTCGGAGGCCGTATTGGCCAGCGAAAACCTGCATTTCGGACAAGGTTCCTGTGATGCCGAAGCTCGCAATGGCTGTATCCACCCCTTCATCCGCAACACGGTGGGCTCGATGGATTTCGGCGGTTCGACACTCAACAAGTTCTACGGTGCCGACAACAAGCGTGGTACGGTGCGTCGCACGAGCGACGTGTATGCTCTGGCCACGGCCGTGCTCTTCCAAAGTGCCGTGCAGCACTTCGCCATGGCTCCCAACAACCTCACCGACGCACCCGCTTGGGCCGTTGAATTTATGAAGCAGGTGCCCACAACGTGGGACGAAGTGCGTTTCATCGACGGTTATCCTGGCAAATACATCATCATGGCTCGTCGCACAGGCGACAAGTGGTTTGTTGTGGGCATCAATGCCGAAGAACAGCCGCTCAAGAAGACTATCACGCTGCCCATGTTCGAGAAGGGTACCTCTCTGACAATTTACTCCGATGATGCTCAACTGAACGGCAGCGTAAAGACCGTCGCCCAGAACAAGAAGCAGCAGCTCACCATCACCATCCCTTGCAATGGTGGCGTGGTCATCAAAAATTAAGGGATAAAAAAACGAATGGCTAAAAACATAAATACCGATCCCAAAGATACGCCGATGCTCAAGCAGTATCTTGAGCTGAAAAAGAAACATCCCGACGCAATCATCCTCTACCGCGTAGGCGACTTCTACGAGACGTTCTGCGACGATGCCAAGGAGGCGCACGACATATTGGGCATCACCCTGACCGCACGTGCAGGCAATCCCTTGGCCGGATTCCCCTATCATGCACTCGATACCTACCTGCCCCGACTCGTCAGGGCAGGTAAACGTGTAGCTATATGCGAACAGCTCGAAGACCCCAAACTCACCAAGAAACTGGTGAAACGCGGTATTACAGAACTGATTACCCCAGGCCTCACGATGGGCGATAACGTGCTCAATGCACGTGAAAACAACTTCCTGGCAGCTGTAAGTTTCGACAAGAACCGCTGTGGTATCGCCTTGCTCGACATCTCGACAGGCGAATTCCTCTGCACCGAGGGCACCTATGACTATGTCGATAAGCTCATCAACAATTACGCGCCTAAGGAGATGCTCTACGTCAAGGGCATGAAGCAGACCTACCAAGAGCGCTTCACCAGCCAGCCCTATTGCTACGAGCTCGACGACTTCTACTTTAGCTACGAGAACGCGCGCCGCCAGCTGCTCAACCTTTTCAATACGCAAAACCTGAAGGGTTTCGGCATCGAGGAGATGATTCTTGCCACCACGTCGGCAGGAGCCATCCTGCGCTATCTAGAGGCCACCCAGCACACTCAGACGCGCCACATCACCTCCATCCGTCGCATCGACAACGAGGCTTATATGCGCCTCGACAAGTTCACCGTGCGTAGCTTGGAGCTGATCGGCACTATGAACGAAGGCGGACGTTCGCTTTTGAGCGTCATCGACGACACCACCACGCCCATGGGCGGACGTCTGCTGCACCGCTGGATGCTCTTCCCGCTTATCCATGCCGAAAGCATCAAGGAGCGCCTGAATGTAGTGGAATACTTCTTCCGCGACCCCGACTTTGCCGAAACGGTCGATGAAGGATTGAGCCGTCTGGGCGACATGGAACGCATCATTGGCAAGGTGGCCGTGGGGCGTGCCAACCCGCGCGAAATCATCCAGCTCAGCGTAGCCCTACGTGCGCTGAAAGAAATCAAGAAGGCGTGCGAGGAATCGGATTTGCCGCAACTCCAGCACATCGGTGAACAGATCAACACGTGCGACAGCATCGCTACGCGCATCTGCCATGACATCGAACCCGAGCCGCCCATCCAGTTCGGCAAGGGACAGGTGATACGCCAGCACGTGAGCGACGAGCTCGACGAACTGCGTGCCATCGCCTATGGCGGCAAGGACTACCTCATCAAGCTCCAGCAGCGACTGGCTCAGGAATACGAGATCCCATCGCTCAAGGTGGCTTTCAACAGCGTGTTCGGCTATTACATCGAAGTGCGTAACACCCACCGCGACAAGGTGCCCGAAGGATGGATACGCAAGCAGACCCTGGTAGGAGCTGAGCGATACATCACGCAGGAGCTGAAGGAATACGAAGAGAAGATTCTGAATGCCGAGGAACGCATCGGCAGCCTCGAGCAGAAACTTTATTTCGACCTGCTCAAGGCGCTCGAAGAATATATCCCCGTCATCCAGGTCGATGCGCAGCTGATGGCGCGACTGGATTGCCTGTTGTCGTTCAGCCGCGTGGCAGCAAAGTATCACTATGTGCGCCCCGACGTGGACGACTCGCTGGTCATCGACATCCGTCAGGGCCGCCATCCCGTTATCGAGCGTCAGATGCCCGTAGGCGAAAGTTATGTGCCCAACGACGTGTGCCTAAGCTCTGAAGAGGGTTTAAATGGTTCAAAAGGTTCGAATGGTTCGAAAGGTTCAAACACCTCAAACCTTTCGAACCCACCTCAAATCATGATGATCACGGGCCCGAATATGGCCGGTAAATCGGCCCTGCTGCGTCAGACGGCCCTCATCGTGCTGATGGCCCATATCGGCAGCTTTGTGCCCGCAGAGGCCGCTCATATCGGCATTGTGGACAAAATCTTCACACGCGTCGGTGCTTCGGACAATATCTCCTTGGGTGAATCGACGTTCATGGTCGAGATGACCGAAGCGTCGAACATCCTGAACAACATCTCTCCGCGTTCGCTGGTGCTCTTCGACGAGCTGGGACGTGGCACCTCGACCTATGACGGCATCTCCATCGCCTGGGCCATTGTCGAGCATATCCACGAGCGCGCAGAAGGTCATCCGAAGATGCTCTTCGCCACGCACTATCACGAACTGAACGAGATGGAGAAGAGTTTCCCGCGCATCAAGAACTTCAACGTCTCGGTGCACGAGGACAAGGGCAAGGTGCTCTTCCTGCGCAAACTCAAACCAGGCGGTTCGGAACACTCTTTCGGCATCCACGTAGCGCGTCTGGCTGGTATGCTTCCCGAAGTGGTAAACCGTGCCGACGAGGTGCTCAAGTCGCTCGAACAGGCCTCAAAAGGCGTGGCCACTCCCGCTGCGCCTGTCGAAAACATCACCGCTGAGGGCATGCACGGCAAGGCGGGCTACCAACTCTCGTTCTTCCAGCTCGATGACCCCGTTCTCAGCCAGATTCGCGACGAAATCAAGGGCCTCGACGTCAACAATATGACACCAATGGAAGCTCTCAACAAGTTGGCCGAAATCAAGAAGATCTGCGGACTCTGATTCTTTCTCTAATTCGGGATACAAAAAATAGCCAGCACGGGAATTCCGTGTTGGCTATATTGTTTTTTTTCAAGATAACGCTTACAGCGTCCAGGTAGCTCCATCCTTCGTATCCTTGACGACGAAACCGAGCTCGGCCATCTTGTTGCGGATGAGGTCGGAGGTTGCCCAGTCCTTGCTGGCCTTGGCCTTGGCGCGAACGTCGAGCAAGAGATCGACGGCACCCTTGTAGGCTTCGGTCTTGGCTGAGTCGGCACCGGCTGCGTTCTCGTCCTTCATGCCAAGGATGTCGATAAGGAAGGTCTTGAACACCTGCTGGGTCTTCTGGATGCCTGCCTCGTCAATCTTGGCGTGGCCGTCGATGACCTTGTTGATGAGGCTGACGAGCTCGTAGAGGTTCGAGATGACGATAGGCGTTGTGAGGTCGTCGTTCATGGCCTCGTACATCTTCTCCTCCAGTTCCTCTACGGTCTTCAGCGTGGCGGCTGTCTCGGCGCTTGTGGGCGATGACTTCATGCGACTGATGCTGGCATAGCCCTCCATCATACGCTTCATGCCCTTCTCGGCGCTCTGCAGGGCCTCGTTGCTGAAATCGACGGTCGAACGGTAGTGGGCCATCAAGATGAAGAAACGGATGGTCATGGGCGAATAGGGCTGCGTGAGCTTGGGATGCGTGCCGTTGAAGAACTCATCGAGGGTGATGAAGTTGCCGTACGACTTGCCCATCTTCTTGCCGTCGATGGTGATCATGTTGTTGTGCATCCAATAGTGTACGGTCGGGTGACCCTTGGCGGCGCAGGTCTGCGCAATCTCGCACTCGTGGTGCGGGAAAAGCAGGTCGAGACCACCACCGTGGATGTCAAACTCCTCACCCAGGTACTTCTCGCTCATGGTCGAGCACTCAAGGTGCCAGCCAGGGAAGCCTTCGCTCCATGGCGATGGCCAGTGCATAATGTGTTCGGGGGCTGCCTTCTTCCAAAGGGCAAAGTCGCAAGCCTCGCGCTTCTCACTCTGTCCGTCGAGTTCGCGCGTGGTGTCGATCAATTCGTTGACGTTGCGGCCAGAAAGGATGCCATAGTGGAACTTCTCGGCATACTTCTTCACGTCGAAATAGACGCTACCGTTCGAGACGTAGGCAAAGCCAGCGTCAAGTATCTTCTGCACATAGGCAATCTGCTCGATGATGTGGCCCGAAGCGTGTGGCTCGATGCTGGGTGGCAGCACGTTCAGCGCCTCCATGGCCTTGTGGTAGCGGTTCATGTAGTACTGCACCACCTCCATAGGCTCCTTCTGCTCGAGGCGTGCCTTCTTGGCAATCTTGTCCTCACCCTCGTCAGCATCGTGCTCGAGGTGGCCGACGTCGGTGATGTTGCGCACGTAGCGTACCTTGTAGCCGATGTGCTGGAGATAGCGGAAAAGTATGTCGAAAGTAATGGCGGGACGTGCATGACCCAGGTGGCCGTCGCCATAGACGGTGGGACCGCACACGTACATGCCTACATGATCGGGGACGATAGACTTGAACGGCTGCTTGATGCGAGCCAAAGTGTTGTAAACGTAAAGTTGTTGTGTTGCCATAATTAACTTTATTCGAAATGAGCGGTGCAAAGATAGGCAAAAAAAATAAAGTTAGCAAATTTGAATGCTCAAAAATGCTAACTTTGTCCTAATTTAGTTTTTGAAGACGCACAACAAAGGGTGCAGCCGTCAAAATAAGATGATTAGCGCACGATGAACTTGCGGCCCTCGCGGATGTAGAGCTGGCCCTTGGCAGTAGGCTCAACCACGCGTCCCATCAGGTCGAAGGCGGCACCCGAAGGCTGCACGTTTTCGATGGCCGAAACGCCCGTAGTCTGCTTGGAATAGGCAGGCATAAAGATAGCAAGGCCCAGGGTGGCATCGTCCTTCTGGTGGTCGATGACGGCCTCAATCAGCTCTTCGGTCTGCTCCTCGACGTTCCAGGTGTTGTTCTGCGCATAGACGGTCAGGTAGTCGGTGCCCGAAGCAAAGGCCAGATCCACAAGGATGTCGTCGTGACCATTGTCCTTGAAGACGTTCTTGCCCTCGTTGTATTCAGGATCGTCCTCAGCGAGAGCCACGCCATCGACTTCAATCTTGCCGAGGTTGATGTTGCTGCCACCCATGACGGTGATGCCCCACAGGTTGTTCTCGAAGTAGTTGTTGCTCACCTTGAGGTTGAGGCTCTTGCTGGCGTCGTAGATGGCGATGCCGCTGCCGCCGTTGTTTGCATCATTGTTGCGCACGTAGCGGTTGTTGGTAACCTTGTTGCCGCGGATGATGGCTTCGCTGATAGCGCCCTGGATGTTGATGCCGTAGCGGCAGCTGTCAATTTCGTTGTTTTCGATGAGCACGTACATATCGCCCGAGAGGCCCATCAGATTGGCCACCGAAATGCCGCCCACCATATCCATGGCCGGGTCACCGTGCAGCGCATTGCCACGCACTATGATGGTGTCGCCGGGGGTGAGGTTGAGCATCGGCATGTTGCGGTTCACCTGCTGGCTGTGGTCGAAGGTGCAGTTCTCGACGCGTACCAGGGCGCACTTGATGTTGGCAGCACCCGAGATGGAGGAATATTCGTTGTGGTCGAAGAGGCAGTTGGTGGCTACGACCGTCGAACCTGTCATACCCACGGCAATAGGACCACTCACGCGGTTCTGATAGACGTACTTCGTGAATGTGCAGTTATCGAAGTAGAGGCTGTTTGGTTCGTAGGACTTCACGCCCACATATTCGAAGGTGACATTTTGGAAATTGACCACGGCATCGGCCTTGCGGAACTCAAACTGATTGGGCTTGGCATCGTCGTCAGTACGGGTGATGGAGGCTTCCGAAACCTCGAAGCTGGCGTCGCCATAGATGATGCAGGCCACCTTGTCGGCCAGTTTCAGGACGGCATTGTCGTCGAGCTGGAACTTGTCGCCATCGGCAATGACGAGGCTGTCCGAAAGGGTATAGACGTTACCTTCGGCTGTGACGCCTGAATTCTCGATTTTTGCCAAGGTGGCAAGTGAGTAGGTGGTGCCATCGCCAGGGGTAGTGAACACGTTGGCCTTGGCTGTTGCTGTCATGAGAGACAACGACAAAACGGTAAAGATTTTCTTCATGAATAGCGAAATGATTATTTTGGAATAAATTTTGGGAAGTTAGACAATCTTGCCATCCTTCATGTGGATGATGCGGTCGGACATCTGTGCCAGGCTCTCGTCGTGGGTGACGATGACGAAGGTCTGTCCTAGTTGTTTACGCAGGTCGAAGAAGAGCTGATGCAGCTCCTGCTTGTTCTGCGTGTCGAGCGAACCAGAAGGCTCGTCGGCGAAGATGACGTCGGGCTTATTCATCAGGGCACGGGCAACGGCCACGCGCTGCTTCTCACCGCCTGAGAGCTCGTTGGGGCGATGGGTGGCACGTTCCTTCAATCCGAGGAAATCCAACAGTTCCTGGGCGCGCATCTTGGCCTGAGAATGCGACGTGCCGGCTATCAGCGCGGGCATCATGATGTTCTCGAGTGCCGAGAATTCGGGCAGCAGCTGGTGGAACTGAAAGACGAAGCCGATGTGGCGATTGCGGAACGTCGAGAGTGCCTTGTCCTTCAGCCGCAGCACATCCGTCCCGTTGATGATGATTTCGGGGGTATAGACGATCTTCTCGCCATCCTTTGGCTTGAAGACCAAGTCGGGCTTGTCGAGTGTGCCCAGAATCTGCAGCAGCGTGGTCTTGCCTGCTCCGCTGCGTCCCACGATGCTCACCACTTCGCCCTGCTCGATGTCGATGTCGATGCCTTTCAGCACCTGCAGTTGGTCGAAGCTCTTATAGATGTTTCTTGCCTGAATCATGCCGCAAAGATACACCCTTTTGTCGAATTATCCAAATATTTTCCCAAACTATTGCATTTTTGGACATATTTCAGCATCGAAGCATCGCAGGCAGGAATAGCAAAGATATGTCTTACCCTGAAAAACGTTGACCAAAAATCAACGTTATTATGGGAATATTAAATGAAAACGAACTGCAAGAAATTGCCCGTTTGGCACAGGAACGGAAGGCCAGCGGATCCAGGCTTTCCAACGAGGAAAAGGCGTTAATAGTGAAAGCCTATGTTACAAAACGAGCCACTATGGCTGTTCTATCCAAAGAATTTGGGGTTAGTATAACGAGTATTAGCAATTGGTATCGTACCTTTGCAGAGAA
>Ga0310691_10000371_pt1 | contig 88309 bp, 63 predicted proteins | sample 176DNAGHGlowgp2_FD_203887 | JGI IMG/M metagenome (GOLD analysis project Ga0310691, IMG submission 203887) | Sheep rumen microbial communities from Palmerston North, Manawatu-Wanganui, New Zealand - 1766 DNA GHGlow gp2 (v2) (version 2) | ecosystem: Host-associated > Mammals > Digestive system >...
ACATCTATGGACTTGAGGCTAATCCTGAGCATGTTCCCTTCCAGCCCGGTGCATGGGATGCAGCAGCTATGCGTTTCAGCTCTACTGAAGGTGCACACCTGCCCACTATCCCCGATGATGTTTACTTTGGCCTGAAGACTTTGATTTTCGACGTATCAGACGTGACTGAGGACTTCGACCTGAAGGTCATGAACGGTTGGTGGAGTAACACCTATTACGATCACGTGAAGTGGCATGATGGTCAGAATGAGCTTCAGATCACCGAGACTCTGGCTAAGGAATGTGCCAAGGGCGGTGAGGGTCGTGACCTCGACCTCATGCTCTACAGCGGTTCTATGACGCTGAACGCTGTTTACTACGAGGAATAATCATTCCTTATCGGTATAAAATTTATAAAGCATCCCTGCCGTTTGGTAGGGATGCTTTCGATTTTATAGCCATAAGCCTTGAAAATCATTATTGTCGTTTCCGGTGTGCAAAAGTCAGCCCCAAATCTGGGGGAAACCAATGCCCGGGGGGTAGAAACCTGCCCTGAATCCGGGGGAAGTTTTTCCGAGGTCGGAATTATATGCCCTGAATCTGGGGCACGTTTATGCATGGTGGGGGGAAATCTGCCCCGAATCTGAGGCATGTTTTTCCGAGGTCGGAATTATTTGCCTTGAATCTGAGGCACGTTTATGCATGGTGGGGGGAAATATGCCCCAAATCTGGGGCACGTTTTTCCGAAGTCGGAATGATTTCCCCCAGATCTGGGGCAGATAAATGAACTTCCAAAATGGTTTGCCCAGAATCTGGGGCAATATATTACATGATGTTTTCCGTAAGTTTTCAGAGAAAAGTTTGGGGATTCTAAATATTGTTGCTACCTTTGCAGCGAAAAGAATAGTAACAAAGATGAATAAAACCAACAAAGTATCGGGTGCTGTCCTTTATGTAAGCCTGTTGGCTTTCATATTATTTGCCGTATACATATTATATATTAATCAGGAAGTGCTGTATACGGCACACGACCGTTCTGAGTATCTCTATGGAGCCCCATTCTTTCACGCCCTTATGCAGAAGCCCTTTGGTCTGATGCAGTATGTGGGAGCCTGGCTCACACAACTCTTCTGTCATCCCCTCTTGGGTGCAGGCGTACTGATTTCTATCTGGGCGCTGATTGTTTTTGTGGGTACTAAGGCATTCCGGTTACAGGGCAGTGCCTCTGCACTGATGCTCCTGCCAGTCGCCTGTCTGCTCACTTCGGTGGTCGATTTGGGCTATTGGATCTATGTATCTACCATCAGAGGCTATTGGTTCTCACAGTCGGTAGGCTATCTTGTCATGTTGCTGCTCCTGTGGGCAGCCCGTCAGACGCCACGTAAATGGCATCTGGTCTGGTATCTGTTGGGCGTTTGTCTCTATCCGGTGCTGGGATGGTTTGCCTTGCTTTTCGTGCTCTGTCTGGCACTTACCGAAAAAATCACCTGGCGCGAGGTGCTGGGTTTTGTCTTGCTCCTCTTTACCGACAGCATCTGGCATACACAGTTCTATTCAAATCTGAGAACCGACGATGTCATGCTGGCAGGCTTGCCTCGCTTCATAACCCCAAGTGACAGTACTGAGCATCTTTCCATCCCGTTCTGGGTGTTGGGTGCTGTCTCTGTGATTATTCCGCTGTGTAGCAAGTATCTGACCAAGTGGTTTGTTCCGGTGCTGTGTGCCGTTGCAGGCATCGTCTTTACCTCGTCGCTCATGTTCCATGATCAGAACTACATCGACGAGATGCGCATGGTTCGCCATGCCGAGGACGACAACTGGAAGGAGGTCCTCAATATCGCAGAAGAGACCCCCGAGCCGACGACCACGATGGTCTTTCTCAAAAATATTGCCCTGATGAATGAGGGCGGCCTGCTCGACCGTTCGTTTAAGATGGGAAACAACATTTATCCGATCTACAACCCCGATTCTGTCCATGTCAGTCTTTTAGACATCGCTTCGCCGCTGGTCTATTACAACTACGGCATGATAAATGAGGCCATTCGCCTGAATTTTGAAAATGCCATACAGGCGGGTTTCTCACCCTTCTACCTGAAAGTTCTTTCCCGCTGTGCCCTGGCCGGCGGAGATAAAGAGTTGTTGGAACGCTATACCGCGCAGTTGCATCACCATCTGTTTTACGACAACTGGCAACCGGTTCCGGTCACTGAAAAGATAAAGGCTTTGCAAAAATGCTACCCCGATGAACTCACTGGTGTCGAAAACAGCGACAGTTATATTGTCAATGGCATCAGCCTTTGGTATGAATCCGACAGTAAAGTGGCCTCGGAACAGGCGCTGCTCTATGCCATGCTGCGCTGTGACTCCCGCCGCTTCTGGCCATCGCTGCGTAGTTTCGTGAAGACGCACATAAACGAGGAATTTCCCTTGCATGCCCAAGAGGCTTATATTCTCTTCATGGACAAGGCCCCGGAGGAAAAGCGTATGATGATTCCCGTGGAGGAAACGATCTTCAACCGCTACAAGCGGTTCTGGGAGGTTCTTGAAAGTCAGGCAAAGCCAGGTATGACAATTGAGCAGGTTGGCGAGATGATGCGTGAGGAATGGGGAGACACCTACTGGTGGTACAACATCTTTGGAAGGAAAATCATTATTGTACATGGCAAAGTTGGTCATGAAGTTCAATCATAAGAAGACAATGAAAAGACATCTCTACTCCTGTTTCCTGTTTCTGGCAGTAGCCCTGCTGCTATTGTCATCGTGCGCCGGTCATCCCGATGTGCCCTCTTCAAGCAAGGAGGCCAAGAGCCTGCCAGCCATCTATCCCGACTATTGCAATGTCACCGTGCCTTACAATATTGCGCCACTCAACTTCATGCTTCCTATCGATGAATATGAGGCGTGTGTGGCACGTCTCACTATGCCTGATGGCCAGCAACAGACCTACGGCCATGGCGTGAAGGTGCAGATACCAGAGTCAGAATGGCAAGAGATGCTCAATGTCTCAAAGGGTAAGAGCATCAAGGTCGAGGTTTGGGGACAGAAGGAGGGTGAATGGCTGTCGTTTAGTCCGTTTGAGATACGTGTGGCTGAGGAGCCCATCGACGAATATGTGTCATACCGCCTGATTGAACCGTCGTATGTGGCATGGACTTTCATGGAGATTGCCCAGCGCAATCTCACCTCGTTCGAAGAGACACAGGTCTTCAACAACGAGATTACTATGAATGACAGGTCAAAAGGTCAGTGTATCAACTGCCATAGTTACCAGAACTACAAGACCGACAACATGCTTTTCCATGTGCGTCTCTCGAATTCCGGTACTGTGATTGTGAATGATGGCAAGGTTTCAAGAGTCAATCTGAAGCGCGACTATACCATCTCTTCGGGCGTTTATCCGTCATGGCATCCTACCGCCAAACTCGTTGCCTTCTCTACCAACCTGACACGGCAGGGATTCCACACGTTGAATCCCAACAGGCTTGAGGTCTATGACCTTGCCAGCGACCTGATCCTCTACGATGTGGAGACCGATTCGGTGCAGGTTGTCAGCAACGATTCCACCCTCTTGGAGGTCTATCCTACTTGGTCGCCCGATGGCAAATACCTCTATTACTGCAAGTCCGTGCCCCTTCCCGAGGAGATGCACGACAAAGATATCAGAACCACCTACCCGAAAGTGCAGTACAACCTCTACCGCCGTTCGTTCGACGTGGCAACACACGGCTTCGGCGATGAGGAACTGGTATATGATGCCGCCTCGCTCGACAAGAGTGCCACGTTGCCACGCGTCAGTCCCGACGGGCGCTATCTGCTCTTTGCCTTGGGGCAGTATGGCTGTTTCCATATCAGACATAATGATGCGGACATTGTCTGTATGCCACTCGACGAAGTGGGCGATGGTGAGCACCAGTCGGCCCCGTCGTTCCTCGACCTGACCAACCTGAACAGCGAAGGTCGTCCTGACAGTTACGCGAGTTGGTCGAGCAACGGCCATTGGATCATGGTGGCCAGTCGTCGCGACGACGGTAACTATTGTCGTGTCTATTTCTCCTATTTCCACGACGGGAAGGTGGAGAAGGCCTTTATGCTGCCGCAGGAAGACCCGGAATACAACACCTTCCTCTTGAAGAGTTACAACCGTCCGGAGTTCATGGTGGAGCCTGTCCGCATCAGCGTCGAAGAGTTCAGCAGGGTCTTTGATAAGTGAGAAGTGATAAATGAGAAATGAAAAGTGATTCTTTGATGAAGCATTTGCATCTGATATGTACGCTGCTTTTCGGTGTGGCCGTCTTCCTCTTTTTCGGACTGGCCTATCCGCATCATCTGCATTATCAGGAACAATACCAACTTTTCCTTTTCGACAGCACATACGTGTGGGATATTGTCAAGTTGCCTGGTGGCGTAGCCGACCTGCTGGGACGCTTCTGCACACAGTTTTTCCTCTTTGCATGGGTGGGGGCTACGATCATTGCGCTGCTACTCTCGGCGGTGCAACTCCTGACGTTCCGGCTGATAAATGTTCAATGGTCATACGGTCTGACCTTTGTGCCTTCGTTCCTGCTTTGGCTCTTTATGCTTGACGAGAATGCGCTGATGAGTGGCATCTGGGCCATCCTGCTCACACTGCTTGTTGCTTGTGTCATCGTCAGGCAGACAACTGGTTGGACACGACGCGCCCTGCTCATCGTCGCCATTCCTATTCTCTATCTTTTGGTGGGTCCAGTCTGCTTCCCGATACCCATCGACAGCCTGTGGCATGGCATCCATTACTATCGCTACCCGACAATATTCCCATGGCTGCTTTGGGCAGCGTCCCTGTCAGTATTCGCGCTTTGGGTTATGGGCATGGTTCTTCGCAGGACGAAGCAGCAAAGCCGGGCGCTGTATGATACCATTTCCAAAGGCAATTGGATTATCGGAACCGTTCCCGTAATCCTTGTGGCTATCGTCATGGGGAGTCTGATTTGGAAAAACAGTAATTTCAAGGCCGAGAAGGTGATGCAGTACGATTTCATGGCCTGTCACCAGCAGTGGAACCGCATCCTTGAAACCATTAATGTCGAGAAGCCTAACAATCAGATTGGCGTGACGGTACAGAACCTTGCCCTGGCAATGCACGGCATGCTCTTGGAACACATGTCCGAATACAACCAGAACGGTATTGCCGGACTTCTGCCCGATGTAAAGGAAGATGCCACCAGTCCTCTCCCCACCGCCGAGGCCTTCTATCAGTTGGGTATGGTCAATGTCGCCCAGCGGACGGTCTTTGAGGCTCAGGAGGCCATCCTCGATTTCCAGAAGAGTGGTCGCTGCTACAAGCGTCTGGCGCAGACCAACCTTATCAACGGTCAGTACGAGGTGGCCCGCAAATATCTCTTGGCTCTCCAAAAAACCCTCTTTTATCGTGATTGGGCCAATGAGACACTACCGTTACTGGGAAACGAAAAGGCCATAGCCAACCATCCCGAATACGGACACCTGCGTCAGTATGCCTACGATGCAGACTTCTATTTCGGCGACCATGTGACGCCTGAGATGCTGGAAAGCCTCTATCTCCGCAATACGGACAATCGGCTGGCCTATCAGTATCTCTTGGCTTACTATCTGCTGACGGGCGACCGTGAAAGGTTTAATCACTTCATTTCCGAAAAGCGATGAGAAAGGAACTATATATTATATTAATAGGTCTGATGGGGTTAATGGGCCTGATGGGCTGTAATGAGACTGTCAGCGATGCTAAGCAGGAGGGTGGGTTGCCTCAGATCTATCCCGACTATGTCGGGGTCACCATCCCAGTGAATATCGCGCCTCTTAACTTTGGCATGGCCGATGAGACGGTGCTGCTTGTTGATGCCATCATTACCGACCGCCACGGGAACAGTCTGCACAGCCAGGGTGAGCAATCGGTGGATTTCGATATTGATGACTGGCATGCATTGCTCTCCCAGAACTGTGGCGACTCGCTCAGCGTAACGGTCTCGGCCAAATATGACGATGGCTGGCACACCTATCACTCTTTCTCCATCCATGTCAGCCCTGACAGTATCGACTACGGCATCTGCTACCGCCTGATCGCACCAGGTTACGAGGTGTGGAGCAAGATGGGCATCTACGAGCGCGACCTCTCCTCGTTCGATGAGCGTCCGCTGATTGAGAACACCCAGTTTGAGGGCTGTGTCAACTGCCATAGTTTCAACCGTGGTAACCCAGCCGATATGAGCCTGCATATCCGTGGGCCGCATGGTGCCACGTTGCTGAGCAAGGCTGATGGCTCCATCACCGCCTACAACACCAAGACAGACCAGACGCTCGGCCTCTGTGTCTATCCCTACTGGCATCCTTCGGGACGCTATATCGCCTATTCCACCAATGCGACCAGTCAGTTGTTCCATAGTGCCGACCCCAACCGTATCGAGGTCTTCGACACTGCCTCTGACCTTCAGGTCTATGACATCGAGAGAAACGAGTTGCTGCTGTCGTCCATGCTCAAGCAGGACTCTATCTATGAGACCTTCCCTGTATTCTCTGCCGACGGCTGCTCCCTCTATTTCTGTGCAGCCCGCGCCCTCCCTGAAGGGAATCATCAACTCGACTCGATCCGCTATAATCTCTGCCGCATCGATTTCGATCCCGCATCAGGAAAGTTTGGTAGCCGTATAGACACCATTGTAGATGCTGAGGCTCAACATAAGTCCGTCTCCTTCCCGCGTCCCTCATACGACGGACGGTTCCTCTGCTATACGCTCTCTGACTATGGACAGTTCAGCATCTGGCATCATGAGGCCGACCTCTGGCTGCTTGATCTTGCTACGGGGGAAAGCCGTCCTATGAGAGGGGCTAACTCCAACGACACGGAATCGTTCCACAATTGGAGTACCAACTCCCGCTGGCTCGTGCTCAGTTCCCGTCGTGACGACGGTCTCTTCACGCGTCCCTATTTCTGTCACGTCGATGCGGAGGGAGGTGTCACCAAGGCCTTCATGCTGCCCCAGCGCAATCCGCGCCGTTTCTACCGTGACCGTTTCTTCTCCTTTAACGTCCCTGAGTTCATCATTGCTCCGACTCACTTTGACGGTCGTCAGGCCGCCCGCGTCATCAATGACGATTCCCGCAAGAACTTTGGTGTGCGCAAATAATGCACGCGAAAGTACTAATAAGTAAAGATGATCATCGAACCAACAATTACCAAACAATGAAGAGACTAATATTACTTACAGCATTAATAGGGCTATGCTTAACGGTGTTGGCACAGACCAAATTCTATACCTCAGAGAAACTGTCGAGCAATCAGATCAACAATATCTGCCAGGACAAGGTTGGCTATATCTGGGTAGGTACGGAGTTTGGTTTAAACAAATACGACGGCTACCGTTTTACCAAATATCTACATGACAAGGATAATCCGACATCGGTCAGCAGTAATGTCATTTCATTCCTTTTTGTTGACTTATATGGTAACCTCTGGGTAGGAACCCGGCAAGGACTGGATTTGTACGATCCCCTGAATGACAAGTTTGAGCATGTGAAACTGGAAGGTGCTAAAGACGTTCCACGTATCAATGACATCATTCAGGAAGACGACGACCATCTGTTGGTGGGAACAGCAGGATACGGTCTGTTCAGGTTAGATATCAAGAACAAAACCACACGGCAACTGGAAGGCTATGCCTTGGGTGACAAAGATTACTTCAGCCATATCATGATTGACGGAGAGGGCGCTTTCTGGAAGGCCGGTCATGGCAGTCAGATCGTGAGGCGCTCACCTGACGGGAAATTACAAGAGTTTGAGTCACCTTATGGCACAGTGACCAACTACGTTGAATATGAAGGCGGGGTGGTGATGGTTTGTATTCATGGACTACTATATTATCGTGACGGCCAGATGTATGAGGACTATTTTGAACGGGGTGAGATAAATGGCAAGGACCTGCTCCTTCGCTGTGCCATGAAAGACCGTCATGGCAATCTCTTCATCGGTACTATGGGTAATGGCCTGTGTTGGGTGCCACGGGGCGAACGGCAGTTTAAAAGGTATATCTATCAGAGCGCTTCCCTCGATTTGAATACCACAAATATCTGGGCTCTCTTTGAGGACAGCCAGGACAATCTGTGGGTGGGCTGTCAGAAGCGGGGACTGCTGATGTTGCCCCAGCAGGATCCCCCGTTCCGCAGTTGGAGGTTTGCTGACATGCACATGAACGTGGGAGGCTCCTTGACGTCATTCTGTGACGGTGGTGACGGGATTGTATGGTGCTCAGTCCAGAACAACGGCATTTTTGGCATCGACGGTGAGGGGAGAACCGTTGCTCATCCCTCGTCGCCCGAAGGGACATATATCCTATATCGCGACAAGAAAGGGGAATACTGGGTGGGGACAAATGGTGGCGTCTATTCCTATAATCCCTATACCGGAGTTGCCCAATTGAAGGTGTCGTTTAAGAACGGATTCATCAATGCCATGACGGACGACGGCAAGGGGCATCTTTTCTTCTCTGTGTTTGGTGAAGGTTTTTGCGCCTATGACATTTCCACTGGCGAGATGCGCAGGTTCTCGATGCATCAGGACGGAGGGGAGAACGGTAGACTGCATAACGACTGGCTTTCTGCCCTGTTTGTGGATAGCAAAGGGAAATTGTGGACTTGTTCTGCCTCAGGTGTGAACTGCTATGATTATGAGAACAATCACTTCCATCCATACGGGTGGGAGGTTATACTCGACTACCATGCCGTTGGGTCGATTTGTGAGACTTACGACCATCAGATATTATTCGGCACGGCTACCGGACTGTTTCTCTATGACCAGAAGAAGAAAGAGGCTGTGCCTTTCCCAGGTGCAGAGGCCCTTGCTGATAAGAATATATGTGGCATCGTGGAGGATGAGTCCGGCGACCTGTGGTGCAGCACCACCATGGGTATCTGGCAATATCAGAGACAGAAAAAGACGTTCACCAGTTATATGCAAGGTAACGGGCTTTTAAGTCGTGAATATGTGAATGGCGTGATGATGCACACGAACGAAAGCCTACGGGCGGGCGACGGTACACCCAGAAGTGACAGGGTGTGGTTTGGATTTAGTGACGGCATCACCTCTTTTGTCCCTCAGGATCTGCGTAATAGTTCCTACAAACAGGGGGATGTCCACCTTACGGGAATCTTCATCGGCGAGACTGCCGTCAATGCCAGTACACTTTCTGATGGCAGACCGGTGGTGGATGGTTCTGTGGCAGAGAGTGACCACATTGAATTGTCGTATGTCGATAATACATTTACGATGGAGTTTTCCACACTAAACTATTCCAGTGCCGAAAGCGTAGTCTATGAATATCGCATGCGCGGAGATTGGACGCGTACCGCTGATGGCAGCAATGCCGTGTCATTCAATCATCTGCAACCCGGCTCTTACACTTTGGAAGTGAGAGCGATAGAGAATGGGGTTTATACAGAGTCGCAGGCATATCATATTGTGATACGTGCTCCGTGGTATCAATCTGACTACGCGTACCTTATTTATATATTAGCATTTTTGGCTTTGGTCGGACTTGTGGCATGGAGTTACCGCCGAAGAGCCCACCGTCAGTTGGATGAGGACAAGATGAAGTTCCTGATCAATGCCACACACGACATCCGTTCGCCACTGACACTGATCATGAGTCCGCTGCATAAACTGATGAAACGCGATCTGGACAGCGATGTCATGGAAGACCTGAAGACGATAGAGCATAATGCCAGACGTGTGCATAATCTTGTCAACCAGATACTCGATATCCGGAAGATAGACAAACAGCAGATGAAACTCCATTGCCAGGAAACGGATATCGTGCAATATGTAGGTAACATCCTGAAGGCCTACGATTATACAGCAAAGGAGCGTGGCATTAATTTCGTCTATGCGCCAGAGGTAGATAGACTCAATGTGTGGCTGGATCGTAACGGCTTGGATAAGGTGCTTGACAATCTGCTTTCGAACGCATTCAAATACACGTTTGACAATGGTGAAATCACCATACGTGTCTCACAGCCGGACAGTAATACGGCAGAACTGCAAGTGATAGACAACGGGATGGGCATCAAGGGTGATGTCAATAAGATCTTCGATCGTTTCTATCAAAGTTCCATGTCACGCTCCATGCATATTGAAGGAACGGGTATAGGACTGAATCTCTGCAAGATGATTGTGTCTATGCATCACGGAACGATAGAGGCAGCAAACCGTACGGATTCTCAGGGCAGTACCTTCACGGTCCGTCTGCCTCTTGGGAATACCCATTTCTCAAAGGAAGAACTGATGGAGGAAGAGAAAGAAAACAAGAGCCATCGGAAGGCACAGTCGAACTACAGGGTTCTTGTGGTGGACGATGACGTGGAGATCGGCAACTATATCATTCAGGAGTTAGGTGGTTATTATTATATCTCAGCAGTCACTAATGGACGCGAGGCCCTGCACAAACTTCTGGAAAGCGTGGATTCTGAGAGACAGTATGATCTGGTGGTCAGTGATGTCATGATGCCTGAGATGGACGGCTTTACCTTACTCCGTATGATTAAAACCAATATGAACATCAGTCATATACCAGTGGTGATGCTCACCTCAAAGTCTGATGTCGCCAACCGTCTTGAGGGGTTGGAGAAGGGTGCCGATGCCTATCTGGCGAAACCGTTCGACATGGATGAACTGCACATGGTGATCAATAACCTCATTAATAAAAACCTTCGCCTGAAGGGGAAATACTCCGGGACGCAGCAGCAGAAAGACAAGGTGATAGAGAAGGTGGTGAAAGGCAATGACGAGATACTCATGGAACGTATCATGAAAGTCATCAATGAACATCTGTCTGACAGTGACTTCAATGTTGAAGTGCTCACCTCTGAGGTGGGCATCAGCCGTGCACAACTGCACCGTAAGATGAAAGACATGACTGGTTTGCCAATCAGTGAGTTCATCCGCAACATCCGCCTTGAGCAGGCTGTGAGACTTCTCAAGGAGCAGAAAGTCAATGTGACACAAGTGGCCTATGCCGTAGGTTTTAGTAATCTTGCACATTTCTCAACGGTTTTCCGGAAGCAGTTCGGCGTTTCACCAACAGAGTATATTGAGCAGAAGGCAGGGGCTGATACAAAATAACAACGAAACGAGACATACGTGAAAGTGGTGTGGTGTAAAAGATTTGTAATTTTGCACCACATTATTAAATCTTTTTATTATTTAAATAACCAAAACGTATGAGTTTCAAAGCAAAGAAAACAGCCTTATGTGTGGGATTGTGCTTTTTGGGCATATTCTCAGCGCAAGAGGCTTCGGCTGTTACTGAATCAGTAACTTCCGTACAGCAAACGAAGCAGGCAACAGGTCAGGTATCAGACTCTCAAGGTCCGCTGATCGGTGCCACCGTCATGGAGAAGGGTACTAGTAATGGTACGGTTACCGATTTCAACGGTAATTTCTCTCTTAATGTAAAACCCGGCGCAACACTCGTTATTTCCTATGTGGGTTATGAATCCCAGGAGATTAAGGCCGGTGATAACTTGCGTGTAGAACTTAAAGAAGATGGTCACGTCGTTAACGAAGTGGTGGTGATTGGTTACGGTACCCAGCGTCGTGAGGCCGTCACTGGTTCCGTTGCCAACATCGGTGGTGAGAAACTGAATCAGATTGCTGCCACCAATGCCGCTCAGGCTCTGCAGGGTCGTGTGGCTGGTGTGCTCATGACACAGACTGGTTCTAAGCCTGGTGACGAGATGCAGATCCGCATTCGTGGTCAGCGCTCACTCAGTGCTTCCAACGATCCTCTGATTGTGCTTGACGGTATTCCTTTCATGGGTGTTCTTTCTGATATCAATCCTGCCGACATCAAGTCGATGGATATCCTGAAGGATGCTTCTGCCACAGCCATCTACGGCTCTCGTGGTGCTAATGGTGTGATTATCATCACTACGGTTAAGGGTAGCCAGGGCGCTCCTGCCAAGGTAAGTTATAACGGCTATGTCAGTTTCAAGAAGGTATTCAAGAAGTATCCAATGATGGATGGGCCTACCTTCTCAAAGTTCCGTCAGTATGCCGGCCTCTATCAGAATTCACTTGATGAGAACGACAATACGAACACTGACTGGCAGGATCTGTACTACCAGACAGGTGTAAGCCATAATCACGATGTAAGTGTTGCCGGCGGTACCAATGGTGGTAGTTACAGTTTCGGTGCAGGTTACTATCATGACGAGTCTGTCGTTCCTACTGAGGGTTACGACCGTGTGTCCGTTCGTGGTAACTTTGACCAGATGGTAGGCAAGTACTTCCGCTTTGGCCTGAGCACGAACAACAGTTATCGTAAGACTCAGGGTGTGAATGATATGTATGGTGTACTGAGCAAGAGCCCTCTGGCCAGTCCATACGACGAGAACGGCAACTTGAAGCGTTATATTTCTCTTCCTGCCGACGACCAGAGTGTCGTGACCAAGGAGACCGTTGAGCGTGACAAGGACGTGTGGCTGAATGAGAACAAGGGTATCGGCTCTTACAACACCCTCTTCGGTGAGGTAAAGTGCCCATGGGTTGAAGGTCTGAGTTACCGTATCAATATCGGTCTGAACTTCCGTAGTTCTAAGGGCGGAAACTTCACTGGTACAGGTGTCAACAACAAGGATGCCAACGCTGTGAACGGTGGTGGTATCTCTGAGAACCAGACACGTAACTGGGCCGTTGAGAATTTGCTCACTTATGACCATATCTTTGCTGAGAAGCACAACGTGAATGTTGTTGCTATGTACTCTGCCGAGCAGACGACTTACGAGTCAACAGGTGCCAGCGCACAGGACATCCCTGCCGACTATTTCCAGTACTATGCACTTGACAAGGCTGTCGGTCAGGCTAACCTGACAGGTTACAACTACTGGCAGAGCGGTCTGATGTCTTGGATGGGACGTGTGATGTACTCTTATGATAATAAGTACATGATTTCTGCAGCCCTCCGTTCTGATGCTTCATCACGTCTGGCAAAGGGTCATCAGTGGCACACCTATCCAGCAGTCAGTGCTGGTTGGAACATCTCTCGCGAGCAGTTCATGGAGAACCTCACTTGGATTGACAACCTGAAACTGCGCGTAGGTTACGGTGAGACTTCTAACCAGTCAATCAACCCATATTCGACTCTTGGTGGTCTGGCCGTTCGTAACTATAACTTCGGCTCTACCTATAAGGCTGGTTACTATGTAAATGCACTGCCTAACCCCGAACTGGGATGGGAGTATTCTAAGACATGGAACTTCGGTCTTGACTTCTCCCTGTTCAGTGGTCGTCTTTATGGATCATTTGAGTACTATACGCAGAAGACCAACGATATTCTGCTCGACGTATCTCTGCCTTCTACCTCGGGTGTAAGCAGTTATACTGGTAATATCGGTAATACTGAGAATAAGGGTTGGGAACTCACGCTGAACGGCATCATCATCGACAACAAGAACGGTTGGAACTGGGAGGCTGGTATCAACCTTTACCAGAACCGCAACAAGTTGACCAAACTGACAGGTGCCCTCGACGAGAATGGCAATCCTGTTCCTGATAAAGGCAACCGCTGGTTCATCGGCTATCCTATCGATGTCATCTATGACTACAAGTATATCGGCTTGTGGCAGGCTGGCGAGGAAGCACAGATGAATATCCTTGAGCCCGGTGGTAACATTGGTATGATCAAGGTGGCTCACGACAAGGCTCTTGATGCCAACGGCAATCCTACCCGCCAGATTGGTGAGGATGACCGTGAAGTGATGAGCATGGAGCCCGACCTCATCGGTGGTTTCAATACAACTGTCGGTTACAAAGGCTTTGACCTGACCGTGATTGGCGCATTCCAGGTTGGCGGTAAGTTGATCAGTGCCATCCACTCTGCTAATGGTTACCTGAACATGCTGACAGGTCGTCGCGGACAACTGGATGTAGATTACTGGACAGAGCAGAACACAGGTGCCAAGTATCCGAAACCCGGTGGTATCCAGAGTGGTGATAACCCCAAGTACGGTTCTACGCTCGGCTATTTCGATGCTGGCTATCTGAAGGTTCGTGCCATCACACTCGGTTACAACTTCGACAATCTGAAGGCTGTCAAGGATTTCGGCATCAGCCGTCTGCGCCTCTATGCTACGATTCAGAACCCGTTCGTGCTCTTCTCACCTTTCAACAACGAGAGCGGACTTGATCCAGAGACCAACTCATATGCAAACCAGAACACAGCCGTCGGTATCGACGGATACACTGGCAAGCACAGGATGCCGATTGTAGGTTATAACACACCTTCTACCCGCAACTTCATCTTCGGTCTTAATGTTACTTTCTAATGCATAATTCATAATTAATAATGCATCATATAATAAATAATAAGGTTATGAAAACGAAAAGTATTAAATATATCCTTGCTGCGGGTTTGGTCTGCTGTGGTCTTTCCACAACGATGACATCCTGCAGTGATGTGCTCGACGAGCAGCCTCGCAGCCAGTTCGACCCGACATTCTTCACCACGAAGGCGGGTATTGAGGGTGGTCTGACTTCTCTCTATGCACACCTGCGCTATTTCTATGGCAACGGTTATTATCTGAATAGTTTGGAGACTGGTACTGATGAGTATACATGGGCTCAGAGTGCAGATGGCAACTTCAAGGATGCCGACCTCTCGGGCGTAGGTTCTATGAATCCTAATAATAGTATCGCCGGCGGATGCTGGGGTGCTGCCTTCGCAAACATCAATACCGCCAGCGGTATCATTGAGAATGGCGCTGCTGCTGGTATCGATGACGCCCTGCTCGCAGAGGCTTACTTCTTCCGCGCATTCGACTACTTCATCCTGGTGCAGACCTACGGTGGTGTGCCCCTCGACCTCGGTGCTGGTGATCTGAAGTTCAATACCTCTACTGTTCGTACATCTGTACGTAATACCGTTCCTGAGGTTTATGAGGCTATTTTCAAAGATCTTGAGAAGGCTATTGCTGACCTGCCTGAGAACCCACGTCTCACAGGTACTGCAACCAAGAATCTGGCTCGTCTGTATCTCTCAAAGGCTTACCTGACATACGCCTGGTGGTTGGAAAACCCCAACAATATCCCCACCTATCCAGAGTGTAGTCGTGATGCCGGTCAGGCTAACAGTTATTTCCAGAAGGCCTATGACACAGCCATGCAGGCTATCAACAATCCTGGTCCTTATGGACTGCAGCCTACATTCTACGATGTAAATGTGGCAACCAACGACCGTAACTCTGAGATTATGCTCTATGCTGACCACGACGAGGACGAGAAGTTCGGTAACGGTGGTGTTGGCTATGGCTGGGGTAGTGGTGGCTCTCCTGAGAACTTCGCTTACTGGATGGAGACCTGGAATTACACTGAGATGACGGCTAAGGCTGCTTCTGGTGCTACCATCAATCCCATCCAGCGTGAGGCTGTGCAGGGTCTCGGACGTCCTTGGACCCGTATGGCTCCTATCGCCGACAATTTCATGGAAGGTGGTGTTTGGGAAGATGCTGTCAAGGCTATCGACTCTCGCTACGATGCTACCTTCACCCTGCGCTACCACACCAACTGGCAGAAGTCCGGTGGTACTGAGCCTTACGTCTTTGGTGCCAATGGCATGCAGGTTGGTCCTAATGAGGTTTACTTCAGTTGGGTTCCTGAGAGTGAGGACAGCAAGATCAACTATACTGGTGCTGACGGAAAACTTGGCTTTGGTGAGATGGAAGGTCGTCCTGACTTCGTAGTTGCCGTGAATCATATCAGCCGTAAGAAGTACCCCATCAACTGGAAGATTGGTATCTACCGTACCGACAATAATGGAGGTCTGGGTTCAAAGGTGAACGGTGGTAGTCCGCGTCCTTGGAACATCGCTAAGTTCTCTGAGTTCTACCTCATCGGTGCAGAGGCTGCCGTGAAGTTGGGTAGGAATGCCGAGGCCAAGACTTTGGTTGACGTGCTCCGTGCCCGTGCCGGTAAGCAGACCTTCTCTCAGAATGACAACGTGGCTGTGTCTGTGGATAATACCGATGCTATGTTGGCTGCTACACCCGATGTTATCACCATTGACTACATCCTCGACGAACGTAGCCGTGAGTTCTGGGGTGAAGGATACCGTTGGTTCGACCTCGTTCGTACCCAGAAGTGGACTGAACGCGCATCTACTTACCGTATCGCTGGTAGTGGCTATACAGATAAGGATCTTGAGTCATTCACTCGTGACATCCCCGCTGGTTACTACCTCCGTCCTATTCCACAGGGTCAACTCGATGGTTTGATCATGTCGGAACAGGAAAAGGAAGCCTATCAGAATCCTGCATACAGATGATTAGTTTAAAGGTTAGTTAGAAAATTCTCTCTTGGCACCAGTCACCTCCGTTGGTGGCTGGTGTTTTTTTTCCAAAAAAAAGAATTATTTAGGAAAAAAGTGTTATCTTTGCAAAATAAATAAGAACCCGACGATATGAAAAGATCTTTGATTATAACCTTTTCGCTATTGCTGGCACTGACTATGAGTGCAGCAGAGCAATTTGTTGTGTTTAAGACATCTGCCGACGTACTTCCGTTGCAAGGTTCCGGAATCTCTTTCGAAGGCAAGGAACACAGTTGTGTGCAGCGAGCCATTGCCAATCTTCAACAAGACTTCCTGCGGGTAACCGGTAAAGCCGCATTATCCGGAGCATCTGGAAATTCTGGGACCATCCTCATTGGTACCGTCGGCGTGAATAAGCAGATTGACCAGTGGGTAAAGAAAGGCGAACTCCGCGATCTGAAGGGCAAGACGGAGAAATACATCATCAAGACCATTGGTGACCAACTCGTCATCGCCGGTAGTGACAAGCGCGGTACGGTGTTCGGTATCTACGAACTGTCGAAGCAGATGGGTGTCTCGCCTTGGTATTACTGGGCCGACGTGCCGGTGGAGAAGCATGACGCTATCTATGTCAAAAGAGGTGAGTATACCGACGGAGAGCCGAGTGTACGCTACCGTGGTCTCTTCTTAAATGATGAGGCTCCCTGTCTGACTACATGGGTGAAGAATACCTTTGGCACGGACTATGGCGACCATCATTTCTATGAGAAGGTGTTTGAACTGATTCTTCGTCTGAAGGGTAACTTCCTCTGGCCTGCCATGTGGGGCTGGGCTTTCTATGCCGATGACCCTGAGAACTCAAAGGTGGCCGATGAGATGGGGGTCATTATTGGCACCTCACACCACGAGCCAATGGCACGTAATCACCAGGAGTATGCACGTAACCGTCAGGAGTGGGGAGCCTGGAACTACCAGACCAACAAAGAGAACCTTGACCGTTTCTTCCGTGAAGGTATCGAACGCATGAAGGGTACTGATGATATTGTGACTATCGGCATGCGTGGCGATGGTGATGAAGCCATGAGCGAGACTGCCGACACAAAGTTGATGGAACGTATCATCGATAACCAACGTAAGATTATCAAGGAGGTGACGGGTAAGCCTGCCGAGAAGACCACTCAGGTGTGGGCCTTGTATAAAGAGGTGCAGGACTATTACGATGCCGGCCTTCGTGTGCCCGACGACGTGATGATCCTTATCAGCGATGACAACTGGGGCGATATCCGTCGTGTGCCTACTGCTGCCGAACGCAACCGTAAGGGCGGGTGGGGCATCTACTACCATGTTGACTATGTCGGTGCGCCCCGAAATACGAAATGGCTCAACGTCACCCAGACACAACAGATGTTCGAGCAGTTGTCGCTGGCCTACGACTTCGGTATCCAGCGCATGTGGATCCTCAATGTCGGCGACCTGAAGCCGATGGAGTATCCCATCCAACTGTTTATGGATATGGCCTGGAGCCCGAAGGACTATACCGTCCAGACCGTCACCGACCATACACGTCGCTTCTTCCAGCATGTACTCGCGGGCCCAGTGGCTGAGGAGGCCGCGGACATCTACAACCGCAACTGCCAGTATATGGCTCGTGTCACACCTGAGATGCTCGATGCGCGTACCTACAATATCGAGACAGGTGAGTGGCGACAGGTGGCTGACGACTACCAGCGTCTGGAACTGCGTGCCCTGCGCCTCTATGACCAGATTCCTGTAGAGGCTCGCGACTTCTATCGTCAGTTGGTACTCTTCCCGGTTCAGGCGATGGCTAATCTCTACGATATGTACTATGCCCAGGCCATGAACCAATATCTGGCTGCCAGAAAGAACCCCGATGCTAATATGTGGGCCGACAAGGTGAAGGAGTGCTTCCGTCGTGATTCACTGCTTTGTCTTGCATACAATACAGATATCGCTGATGGCAAGTGGAATGGTATGATGATACAGAAGCATATTGGCTATCGTTCCTGGAACGACAACTTCCGTGCAGATATGTTGCCGCGAACCGCTTCTGTCGAAGATGGTCCTACCGGTGGTTATACCTTTACCTCCAGTAATGGTTATGTGGCTATGGAAGCAGAGCATTATTTCAGTGCTACGGCACCTGAAGGCACTGGGTGGACTGTCTATCCCTATTATGGTCGCACTCGTAGTGCCGTTGCCTTGACGCCTTATACGTCAGAAGTAGGAAACGCTTCCCTGACCTATCAGTTTGCGCTACCCACTGAAACGGCTAAAGTGAAGGTCCATGTCGTGACGAAGTCAACGCTCGACTTTCTGGATACAGGCGGCTTCGAGTACATTGTCAGCCTTGACGGTGGTGAGCCACAGGTGGTCAACTTCAACAAGACGCTTGTCGACCGTCAGCCCTATATGTATTCGGAGTATTATCCTGCTGTTGCAAGTCGTGTGGTGGAGAAGGTCGTGGAATTGCCTGTGACACATAGTGGGGTACACAGTCTGACATTACAGCCCAAACATCCTGGTATTGTTTTCGAGAAGATTGTGGTCGATGCCGGTGGCTATCAACCCCAGTTCCTCTTCGGTCAGGAGTCACCATGCAAGCGATTTAACTAAATATGAGATAATAAAAAAGGAAAGGTTATGAAGAAGACATTGTTTCTTGCCCTCGGTATGGCTGCCCTTATGACGGGCTGTACTTCTGCCGACAAAGTGACTAAGAACACGATCAATCAGGATGAGGTGATGACCAAACTCTCACTTGAAGATAAGGCTCACTTCGTGATTGGTGTTGGTATGGCTGGATTCTCTGGCGACGATGCTGTAATCGGTGCCACCAAGAACCTCGTGCCTGGTGCCGCTGGTACCACTTACCCCCTCGACTCGTTAGGTATCCCTGCTGTAGTGCTGGCTGATGGTCCTGCCGGACTCCGTATCGATGCCACCCGTGAAGGTGATTCTGCTACCTATTATTGCACCCACTTCCCCATTGGTACGTTGCTAGCCTCTACCTGGAACACGAAGTTGGTAGAGGAGGTAGGTCAGGCTATCGGTGAGGAGGTAAAGGAGTATGGTGCCGATGTGCTGTTGGCACCAGCCGTCAATATCATGCGTAACCCCCTCTGTGGTCGTAATTTCGAGTATTATTCCGAGGATCCTGTGGTGGCTGGTAAGACTGCTGCTGCCTATATCACTGGTGTACAGAAGAACGATGTGGGTACGAGTATCAAGCACTTTGCTGCCAATAATCAGGAAACCAACCGTATGAATACCGATGCACATATCTCTCAGCGGGCCCTGCGCGAGATCTATCTGAAGGGCTTCGAGATTGCTATCAAGGAGAGTAAGCCTTGGACGGTGATGACTTCTTACAATTACATCAACGGTGTCTATACGTCTGAGAGCAAGGATCTCGTAGAGACCATCCTCCGCGATGAGTGGGGCTATGAGGGAACGGTCATGACTGACTGGTTCGGCGGCAAGGATGGTGCCAAGCAGATGTGGGCAGGTAACGATATGTTACAGCCTGGTAAGAAGGAGCAGTTTGATAGTATCGTGGCTGGCGTGAAGAGCGGTAAACTGTCTGAGGCTGACCTCGACCGTAACGTACAGCGTGTGCTGAACCTCGTCGAGAAGAGTCCGCGTTTCCAGGGCTACCAATATAGCAATAAGCCCGACCTGAAGGCTCATGCTGCCGTTACCCGTCAGAGCGCTGCCGAGGGTATGGTACTCATGAAGAACAACGAGACCTTGCCTTTGAAGGAGAATATTAAGAACGTCGCTTTATATGGTTGTACGTCATACGACTTCATTGCCGGTGGCACAGGTTCTGGTAATGTAAACCATGCTTATGTGGTGTCGCTGCTCGATGGTCTGAAGAATGGCGGCTATACCGTTTCTGACGAAATCAAGACGGCCTACGAGAAATATATTGCTGACGCCAAGGAGGCTCAGAAGAAGGCTCTCGAGGAGATGGCCAAGAAGGATAAGCAGGCCGCTATGTTGGCCAGTTTCATGCCTGGCACACTGCCCGCAGAGAAACAGTTTACTGCCGACGAACTGGCTGCACAGGCCAATGGTGCCGATGTCGCTATCATCACCATCGGACGTATCTCTGGTGAGTTCCTCGACCGTAAGTCTGCCGACTTCAATCTCAATGACTCAGAGATGAAACTCATCCAGCAGGTGTGCGAGGTCTATCACAAGGCAGGCAAGCAGGTTGTTGTGTTGCTGAACATCGGTGGCGTCATTGAGACCGCCTCTTGGAAGGAACTGCCCGATGCCATCCTCTGCGCTTGGCAGGCAGGTCAGGAGGGCGGCAACAGTGTCGTCGATGTGCTCAGCGGCAAGCAGTCACCTTCGGGTAAGTTCACGATGACATGGCCAGTCAAGTTCACTGATGCCTACAGTTCTAAAAACTTCCCCATTGATCAGAATGTTAAGATCGACATGATGAACCAGGGTCAGAAAGGTAACGTGAAGAACGTAGACTATACTGACTACGAGGAGGATGTCTATGTGGGCTATCGCTACTTCGACTCGTTTGACGTGCCTGTCAGTTATCCCTTCGGCTTTGGCCTTAGTTATACCACCTTTGAGTACAGCGATGCGAAGATTTCCCAGAAGAACGACATCTACGACGTTACTGTCACCGTGAAGAACACAGGCGGATTTGAGGGTAAGGAAGTTGTGGAACTATATATCTCCGCACCTGACAATAAGGCAGCCAATAAGCCTGCAAAGGAACTGAAGGCCTTTGCCAAGACGAAGTTGCTGAAGCCGGGGGAGAGTGAGACTCTCACACTGAGCATCACGGCTCCTGAACTCGCTTCATTCGATGAGGCTGCTTCTGCATGGGTCGTTGCTGAGGGCGAATATCAGTTCTTGGTAGGCACCTCCTCTCAGGACATCAAGGCTACCCTCACTGCACCAGCCAAGTCTTTCCAGATGAAGGTTCACGACGTGATGAAACCTGAGGTCCAGATGAACCTGTTGAAAAGGTAGAATAGTAAAACGATAAGAAATATGAGAAAGACAATCATCGTGATGGCACTCGCAGCATCTTGCTGCCTGGGTGCTTGGGCACAGGAGAAACTCTTCAACAGTGCCAGCGTGCAATCGCCCGTCATCAATAAGGACGGCACAGTGACATTCAATTTGTATGCCCCCAAGGCCATCAAGGTCGAGGTGACTGGTGACTTCCTGCCCACGCAACCCATCGAGGTCGAAGGCTACGGCAAGTACGATGCCCCAGGTGTGGCTCAGTTGACGGAAGGCAAAAACGGCGTGTGGAGTTATACCACTGAAAAACTTGCCCCTGAGATGTATAGTTATACCTTCAATATTGACGGTATGACAGGCGTAAAGGATCCTGCCAATATCTACGTGAATCGCGATATCGTATCGTTCACTAACATCTTCATCGTCAGCAACGAGAAGGGCGACAAGGGCGATTTGTATAAAGTGAACGAAGTGCCTCACGGCAATCTCTCGAAGGTATGGTATGATAGTCCTACGCTGAAGATGCAACGCCGTATGACTGTCTATACACCGGCTGGTTACGACAAGGGTGGCAAGTATCCCGTGCTCTATCTGCTACATGGTGCTGGTGGCGACGAGAATGCCTGGAGTGAACTGGGACGTGCTGCTCAGATACTCGACAACCTGATAGCCACAGGCAAGGCCAAGCCCATGATCGTGGTGATGCCCAATGGCAATCCCAACTGCCAGGCAGCCCCCGGTGAGTGGTCGTTCGGAATGTACACGCCGGGCTTCCGTGATGGTGGCACTGGTCCTACGACTCCTGCCGTTGCTACCATTCCAGAGAGTTTTATGGACATCGTGAACTACGTCGATGCCAACTATCGCACCATCAAGAAACGTGAGGGCCGTGCCGTCTGTGGTCTCTCGATGGGTGGTGGCCACACCTTCCACGTAAGTCTGCTCTATCCCGACAAGTTTGACTATTATGGTCTCTTCTCTGCTGGTCTGCACTTGGCCAAAGGTGGTTATCAAGATTCGTTTGCCGAGCAGATCAAGTCTAATCCCGAGTTCGCTCAGCAGAGTGCACGTCTCTTCGGCAGCAAGCCCAAACTCTACTGGATGGGAATGGGCAACACCGACTTCCTCTATCAGAGTACGGTTGATCTGCGCAACTATTGGGACTCGAAGGGCTACAAATATGAATACGTCGAGACTGATGGTGGTCACATCTGGCGTAACTGGCGTATCTATCTGACGATGTTTGCCCAGAAGATCTTCAAATAAAGATACTGGTGATTTGTAAAGAAAACGTGCTGCAGGATTTCCTTGCAGCACGTTTCACTTTTAAGTCTGGTACCCAGAGCCGGGGTCGAACCGGCACGGGTTGCCCCACTGGTGTTTGAGACCAGCGCGTCTACCGATTCCGCCATCTGGGCGTTGCACTTAACCTCAAAAGCGCTGCAAAGGTACTACATTTTTCTGAAACTACAAAGATTTATGGTAAAAAAATGAAAAATACTTGTTTATATCGATAATAATGCTTATCTTCGCAGCATAAAAAACGACTATAAGTATTGTTATATATAAATGGATTATAGTAAGGATTTTTGCGTGATCCTCGCAGGAGGTCGCGGAAAGCGTTTGTGGCCATGCAGCAGAGAGGCGATGCCCAAGCAGTTTATTGATTTCTTCGGAACGGGAAGGACACAGTTGCAGGCTACCTATGATAGGATTGTGAAAATGCTGCCCACAGATCATATCTATGTATGTACCTGTCGGGAATATCTGGAAATGTCGCGTGAGCAGTTGCCTGATGTGCCAGAGCGGAATTTCATCGTTGAGCCAATCAACCGCAATACGGCTCCGAGTGTGGCCTGGGCTGCCATGCGGATACTGAAGCGTGATCCGGAGTCCAATGTGATTGTCTTGCCGTCGGATCAGATGGTGCTGAATGAGGTCTCATTCACCCACAGTGTGGAACTTGGTTTCAGTTATGTCGCAGAAAATGATGTGCTGATGGTGATGGGTGTCAAGCCAACGCGCCCAGAGCCGGGCTACGGCTATATCCAGATGGGTGACCTGAGTTGCAAACCGGAAGTGTATGCCGTCAAGTCGTTCACGGAGAAACCCGAGCGTGAGTTTGCCACGATGTTTATGAACAGTGGTGAATTCTATTGGAATACGAGCATCTTTCTCTCGAAAGTAAGTCATCTGCTGAAGTCCTTTGAGCAGATATTCCCTGACGTACTCCGAAAATTAAGGTACGAGAGGATAGAATACACTTATGAAGAGGAGATGGAGTTTGTGGCGAAGAACTATCCGAGGTATCCAAACCTTTCGATCGACTATGCCATCTTAGAGCAATGCAGGAATGTTTTCGTGATGCAGTGCGACTTCGGATGGGCTGATCTGGGTACATGGCATGCCATCTATGAGTCGATGAGTAAAGTAGAGGGCGACAATGTAATCATCGACTCTAAGGTGGAACTGGAGGATTGCAGTAATAATGTGATTAAGTTGCCGAAGGGAAAGATCGGTGTGTTTAATGGCCTTGACGGCTACATTGTGGCGGATAGTGAAGATGTGCTGCTGGTCTGCCGCAAGAATGACGACTCTTCACTCATTCGGAAATATGTCAGCGAGATAGGACTGAAATACGGTGATGAGTTTGTCTAAGCGACAAACTCATCACGTATCTTCTGGGCGATTTCCTTGAATTCCTCTTCCGTGAGTTTCAACTTCTCACGGCGGAAATCCACATCCTGTTCCGACTGCATCGGAATCAGGTGGATATGGGCATGGGGTACCTCGAGACCTAATACCACCTGAGCCACTTTCTTACAGGGGAAGGCCTTCTTGATGGCGAGAGCCACCTTCTTGGCAAACACCTCAAAGCGGGCAATCTCGTCGTCGTCCATGTCGAAGATGTAGTCTACTTCGCGGCGGGGAATCACAAGGGTGTGACCCTTCACCAGCGGATTGATGTCGAGGAAGGCATAGAACTCCTCGTTCTCGGCGCACTTGTAACTGGGAATATCCCCAGCGGCAATCTTACTGAATATGTCCATATTATCCTACGGTAATTTTGTCGATTCTTAACTTGATGGTACCACGGGGTATTTTTACCTCCACCTCGTCACCCACCTTATGGTTCAGCAGCCCCTGGGCTATCGGGGTCTTGATGGAGATCTTGCCCTCGCGGAGGTTGGCCTCGCTCTCGCTGACGATGGTGTAGGTCATCTTGGCCTTGTTGGTCATGTTGGTCATCTCCACCTTCGACAGAATCTGCACGGCATCAGTACTCAGACGACTGGTATCTACCACTTTGGCTTCCGAGATGGTCACCTTCAACTGGTTGATCTTATCCTCCAGATGAGCCTGAGCCTCTTTGGCAGCGTCGTATTCGCTGTTCTCACTCAAATCGCCTTTCTCACGTGCCTCGGCAATGGCTGCTGAGGCCTTCGGGCGCTCAATGCTTTCTAAACGATGTAGTTCGGCTATCAGTTTGTCGTAGCCTTCTTGTGACATATATGCCATATTTCTTCTTTATTAGTTATTTTTTCATTAAAAACTTGGACAGACAAAAAAGAAAGAATCCCGACGTTCTGCTGTCGGAATCCTCGGTGCTATCATGTCTTTTCCTTACTTTCGTTTGCAAAGGTAGGGATTATTTTCGAAACTCACAAATTTTTCCGCCTAAAAAATGCAAAACGACAAAAATCACGATGGCAGAGCCCCAGCCGGCAAAGACATCGACGGCATAATGGGCGAAGATGTAGACGGTGGAAAGGCACAGGAGTATATACACGGGAATCATGACCCAGAAGAGCCATCGGCAACGGGTCTTCCAGGCCAGGAACACCAGGATGGTGGTGATGCCGACATGACTGCTGGGGAAGGCTGCCGTGGGGCGCTCGCCGGCAGCGTGGGCGTGTTCCACCATGTGGTAGAAGAAACCGTCGCTCCATCCGGGCAGCGTGATCATCTCCTGATGGTCGGCGAAGTAGTGGCCTAAATCGGGGAATATGCCTTGGGCTATCTGCTCCATACCTACCGCCGGATAATAGAACTGCGGTCCGGCAACGGGGAGGAAGATAAAGATGACGTAATAGGCAAAGAAGGCTGTGAGGATGATAAAGGTGGCTCGTTCAAACTCTGAATATCTGCATAGGAAATAGTAGAGGGTCACCAGGGCAATCAACGGGAAATACGAGGTATAGCCGAAGTGCATCAGTTCACTGAATATCGGATGACTGCATGTCTGCGAGAAGAGTAGGGCGGGCTGGAAACCGAACAGCCGTTGGTCGTAGGTGGCGAAGAGATGATCGTAACAGGGGAAGATTCGGTTCAACTCGTAGGTGTCGGGATACCACCACGACAACAGTCCCATCTGAGCCACCACCCGACAGAAGATGGTAAAACGACAGGGAATCAAACGGTACACGAACCAGAGGGCCAGCGTCATCATCACAATACGGAAGCGTCCCCAGAGCAGCGGCTCGGGGTTCTGTACCTTCGTATAGGTGAACAGAATCAGCAACAGGGTCAGTAGCAGATAGCCCATGATGACCCATTCCACTGCCAACAGCCCCTTCCGAGGCTTCTTGTCCTTCTCAAACAGATATCTAAATATATTCACGATTCACTTCTCACTTTTCACTTTTCACTTCTTAGAGCCATCCGTTGTCCTTGTACCACTGGATGGCCTCTTTCACTCCTTGTTTCAGATTGTAGGTCGGCTGGTAGCCTAACTCATCGATGGCTGGCTGGATGTCGCACCGCCAGTTGCGCTGGCGCAGGATGTTGTATTTGTCATTGTTCAGGGCTGTCACCTTACCCGTTATCCGTCCGACGTACTCACCGATAAAGGTGATGATACGGAGCACCCAGACAGGGGCTGTGATACGAATCCACCAGGGCCGGCCCAGTTCTTCGTGGATAAGGTCACTGAAGGTCGTGCTCTGATACACTTGTCCGTCGCTGAGGAAATACTTCCGTCCATTCTCGCCTTTCTCCAATGCCAGGAACACGGCCTGCACCACATCCTTCACATAGACGAAGGTGATATCCTGACGCTGATAGCCTACGGCAAAGTCACTATGCTGCTTGATGCTCTTCGCCATGATGAAGTAGTCCTTCTCCCTCGGCCCATAGACTCCCGTTGGTCTTAATATAATATAAGGTACGCGAGAACTGACAGATTCCAGATATTGTTCTGCCTCCAGTTTACTCTTACCATATTCCGTATTGGGCTGTGGGGTGTCTGTCTCTTTAATCTCCTCGTAGGGTTGTTGTTCCTTGATGGCCCCGAAGATGCTGAGGCTACTCAGATAAACAAGGCGTTTGATGGGCATCTGGAGTTCGAGAATGGCATCCACAAGGTTCTTCGTCCCCTCGGTGTTGATGCGACGGAAGTCCTGTTTGTTCAGGCACTTCGTCACACCGGCTGCATGCACCACATAGTCGAACTGGTGCGGTCTCAATTGCTCCACCAGTTGTGCCTTCGACGAGAGGTTCAGTTCGATGAAATGGATACGCTCGTCTTGGAGGTATTCCCTCGAACTGCTCTTGCGCACGGCAGCCCATGTCTCGAAGCCTCGTTTGAGGGACTCCTCCACGATAAATGATCCGATAAATCCGCTTGCCCCAGTGATTAATATCTTCATTTTGTTAAATTTGGGTACAAAGGTACAAAATAATTGATAATTGATAATTGCTAATTGACAATTTTTTGCTATCTTTGCAGAAAACTTAATAGAAAAGGTATCAATGGCAAAGAAACAGATAAAGGAGAAAGCAATAGAAGAGGCTTTGTGGGAGTCGGCGAATAAACTGCGTGGCTCTGTGGAGCCGTCAGAGTATAAGCACGTGGTGCTAAGTCTGATTTTCCTAAAGTATGCCAACGACCGTTTTACGGAGCGACGTAATGAGTTGGTGACTGAAGGTAAGGAGGCTTTTGCAGACAATCCTGTATTCTATAACGCTAAGAATGTCTTTTATCTGGAACCTGAAAGCCGTTGGGACTTTCTGATAGAGAACTCCAAGCAGAATGATATTGCCATTAAGATAGACAAAGCATTAGCAAAGGTGGAGCGGAGCAATCCAACTTTGAAGGGCGCTCTTCCAAGCAATTATTATGCGGGCCTATCCTTAGACCGTACTAAACTGGCAGCCTTGCTCGATGAAATCAATAAGATTGATACGCTGAAAGACCCAGAGAATGACCTCATTGGTCGTGTCTATGAATACTTCCTTGGAAAGTTTGCTATTGCGGAAGGTAAGGGTAAAGGAGAGTACTATACCCCTAAGACTATTGTCAATCTGATAGCCGAGATGATTGAGCCTTATCGTGGTAAAATATATGATCCTTGTTGTGGTTCTGGTGGTATGTTCGTGCAGAGTATGAAGTTTATCGAGGCCCATCATGGTAATAAACGTGATATATCTGTTTATGGACAGGAATATACCAACACCACCTATAAACTGGCAAAGATGAATTTAGCCATTCGTGGTATAGCCTGTAACTTAGGCGAAATGGCTGCCGATACATTCCACAACGACCAGCATAAGGATCTGAAGGCTGACTTTATCATGGCTAATCCACCTTTCAACCAGAAGGCTTGGCGGGCAGAGAATGAACTGAAGGATGATCCACGTTGGGTAGGTTACGATGTGCCGCCAACGAGTAATGCCAACTATGGTTGGATTCTCAATATCGTCTCCAAACTCTCTGCCAACGGCACGGCTGGCTTCCTTTTGGCGAATGGCGCTCTGAGTGGCGACGGTACAGAGTTGGCTATCCGTAAGCAACTACTTCAGAACCATTTGGTAGAGGCTATTGTCATTCTGCCACGCAACATGTTCTATTCTACGGACATCAGCGTGACGCTCTGGATTCTGAACAATAACAAGAAAGCCCGTACGATGGAGCAGAACGGCAAGATGGTTCGCTATCGTAATCGTGAAGACGAGGTGCTGTTCATCGACCTGCGCCAGTGGGGAGAGCCGTTCGAGAAGAAATACATCCAGTTCTCTACAGAGCAGATACAGCAGATAGCCGAGAACTTCCACAACTGGCAGCGTGTGGGTTACGAACAGACCTATCACAACGAGCCTGAATATTGCTATTCAGCCACTCTCGATGAGATTGAGAAGAAAGGCTGGAGTCTTGTGCCCAGCAAATACATCGAGTTCCGCAACCGTGACGAGCAGATAGACTTCGACACCAAGATGAAGCAACTGCAAACAGATATGCGTGATCTCTTACAGCAGGAAAAAGTGAGTAAACAGCAGTTGAAAGACCTCTTTGAGAAGTTGGGATACACTTTGTAATTCTTTCCAATGTTTAAAGAACTGGAAAGAATTGGAAAGAAAAAGAGAAGTTGTAATGAGTAAGATAACGAAGAAAAAAGATGATGCAACCAGATAATAAAGGCATACCACACGGTATTCGAATCCAGTATGTCAGCGACCTCCATCTGGAGTTCGCTAAGAATCGTCAGTGGATTGCAAAACATCCATTGGAGGTAACTGGTGATATTTTGCTTGTCGCTGGCGATTCTGCATATCTTGATCTGCCAAACTCGGATTACGACACTTATTCTGAATATAAATTCTGGGATTGGGCGAGTCAGCATTACAGCCAGGTTATAGTGTGTTTGGGCAACCATGACTTTTACGGATATTATGACTTGTCCTCTATACCAAATGGCTACTGTAAACAGATTCGCCATAATGTTCATGCATACTACAACAGTATAGTGCATCTGGACGACATGGACATAATCGTTTCTACATTATGGTCGAAGATAGAGCCTCAGAATGCATTCCAGACGGAGCAAAGTGTGAGCGATTTCTATCGTATCATGTATGGTGAACATCGACTGACAGCAGATGATTTTAACCATGAACATGAGCGTTGTCTCGCTTTCATCAAACAGGCTGTTTCAGAAAGTGATGCAAAAAAGAAAATCGTTCTTACGCATCATGTTCCCACGCAATTATGCACTGCTGCAGAGTTTTTAAATAGCACTATTAACGGTGCTTTCACAGTAGAATTGGGGAATTATATTGCAAATAGTCAGATTAACTATTGGATATATGGACATTCACATCGCAACATCAAAGCGCAAATAAGCGATACACTCATTGTGTCCAATCAACTGGGCTACATCTCACATAGTGAACATCTGACGAACGGGTTTAACCCTTCTGCTATGATTGAAGTATAAAAGGAGATTGCAAATTAATTGAGGATAGAAGAATGACAACATACAAACGTTTAGGCAACTATATCAGAGAGGTGAATGTTCGTAATCGAGATGAAAAGGTTACGAATCTTCAAGGTGTAAGCATTTCAAAAATGTTTATTCCTTCTATTGCCAATACTATTGGTACTGATATGTCAACATATAAGATAGTTAAGCCAGGACAGTTTGCTTATGGTCCAGTAACTTCGCGTAATGGCGACAAAGTATCTATTGCTTTATACGAGGAAAGTGAAGATGCCATTATTTCTCAAGCATATACAGTATTTGATGTCATTGATAAGAATGAGGTGTCTAACAAATATCTTATGATGTGGTTTCAACGCCCAGAGTTTGATCGCTATGCCCGTTTCCATTCTCACGGTAGTGCCCGTGAGGTGTTCGAATGGGAAGAACTCTGTGATGTGATGCTCCCCATTCCATCTATTACTCGCCAGCGTGAAATTGTATCGGAATACGAAACGCTGACCAAACGCATCCACCTCAACGAGCAAATGATTCAGGACCTCGAAGCCACAGCCCAAGCCCTCTATCGTAAAATGTTTGTCGATGACATCGACAAGGAAAACCTTCCCGTTGGCTGGAGAATGGGAACGTTGGGGGAAGTGGCTGAGATCAAAGGTGGGAAACGTTTACCGAAAGGAGAAGAATTGCAAACAGAAAAGAGTTCACATCCTTATATTAAAGTCGCTGATATGTGCAACCATAAATATGTGATATTAAATAACGAAATACAATATGTTAGTGATGATGTTCAAAAGCAAATTCATCAATATATTGTTAATGCAGATGATATCATTCTTTCTATAGTTGGTACTATCGGAAGTGTTAATGTTATAGATGAATCTTTAAATGGCGCAAATTTAACTGAGAATTGCGTAAAATTAGTCAATCTTCGTATTATTTCTAATAGTTATCTTTATTCTTTCCTTGTGTCAAAAGAAGGTAAGTCAATAATAGAACAAAGCATTGTTGGTGGAGTTCAAGGAAAGTTGCCAATTTATAATATTGAAAAAATGGAATTGCTGATACCTTCTGAAGAAGTAATAAATGATTTCAACTTAAAAATGAGCATCATAGATACGGACATGAAGATAAGATTAAAAGAAAAAATAAAATTAATGGAATTACAATCTTTGCTTTTGGCAAAGATGGGGCAATAACATAAAATAATGGAGGATAAATTATGGCATTTAAAGCTCAACAAAAAAGAGTAAGTGATCTTTTTACAGGATCAATTTTGGAAATTCCAAGAAACCAACGTCGTTATGTTTGGAAAGATGAAAATTGGAATGATCTTTTAGAAGACATTAAATTTGCTATTAGCACAAATGATAGTACAAGAAAACATTTTATAGGAAGTGTTGTTCTTAAGGAAGAAGGTGTCATTAATGGAGTAAATCATTTTACTATTATTGATGGTCAACAAAGAACATTTACTTTAATACTATTTCTTGCAGCGATAATGCAGCTATTTAAAGAGCGTGGAATGGAGAATGATTTCAAGGGTAATTCTAAATTGTTAATAACCACTGATTTAAAAAATCAGTCATATTGTATCCTTAATTCAGACTTTTACCTCTCTTTAAGTAAAATAGTGATGAAAATATGTGATTGGGATATAAAGGACAACTTAAATGAAATAATAAAAAAGGAGGTAAAGGATAAGAAAAATGAAAGACCCCTTGCAAATTGTGTAATATATTATTATAATTCATTAAAGAATTGTACTGATGACGAGATATTAGCTATTCGTGATTCTTTAATAGAAACAAATTATGTGGAGATTATCGCAACTACAGAAGAAGATTCATACACTATATTTGAGATATTAAATGCAAGAGGCCAAGATCTTGAGGATCATGAACTTCTGAAGAATTATATAATGCGTTATATTCGTCCACAGGAACAAACCAAAGTAGATGAAGTTAAAATTAGATGGACTGATGAAATAGATAAAGGTTTGGGAAACAATATCAAGAAATTTTTTAAGCATTATACAACTCATAAATATTTTACAACGAAAAGGGATAGTATCTACAAAACTATACAAAGAGGTATACCCAATAGAGATGTTAACACCTTATTTGAGGATATTTTACAGAAAGTAGAGTATTATAAAACAATATTAGAACCAACATCAGTAGGTGACGATTATAATTGCTCCAAGGAAGAAACTCAGTTGTATTCTTTCTTTTTAAAAAAGAAAGTAGAGCAATTCAGACCCATTTTTATGAGTTTGATTCATCAGAAAGATTTGAATAAGTTGAGTAACGAAAAGTATCTTGAAATCTTAAAATATTTATATTTGTTTTTTGTTTGTTATAATATAATAGGTGAAGAGAAATCAAACAAATTGGAGGATCCGATTTACAAATATTCACCAATGATAGAGAATTCTTTTTCAGATGAAGTTGTTGATTCATTTATAGAATCTTTAAATAAAAGGTTGCCAAGTCAAGATGCTTTTAATAATGCATTCAAGAATGTTGGATGGTCTAATCATACTTCATTTTATAATGACCCGAGTAAAAAAGATCGGGTTAAAATCATTCTAGAAATATTAGAGAAAGAGAAATCAGGTAATGATATAAGTGATTACACTATAGAGCATATATTGCCAGATTCTGCAGGTGAGGAGAATGCGCAAATTGGTAATATATTGCCATTGGAAGACAATCTTAATACACGTTGCAAGAATAAACCTTTAGAAGAGAAAATACCAATTTATAAAGAATCTAATTTCTCAATAACCAGAGGTTTCGCAGAAAGATATGAAAAGGATCCAAATAGTTTTAATCCACAAAATAGGACTAACTATTTAGCAGGTTTGATGTATAATCTTATTGTAAAATAGTTTAGGCTTTCGTTTACCTATTTCATATAATGAATAAAAAAGAACCACAATACGAAACAATGCCGGAGCACTATCTGTTGTGCTATAATGATGAGTGTGCCCTGGCGGATGAGTGTCTGCATAGGTTGGCGGCACGAAGCGGACGACAGAAGGATGAGGTGGTGACGGCAGTGAATCCCGTGCGTTGCAGTGGGAAGTCGTGTCGCTATTACAAGCCTAACAAGGTGGCGACGATGGCATACGGCATGAAAGGCTCGTTCCACGAAGTGAAGGCCGACCATGTTGCCTCGCTGCGAAATGCGCTCATTCATCACTTCGGGCGTGGCTCTTACTACTTGCGCCGTAACGGTTTGCGGCCCATCACGCCAGAGGAACAGCAGTTTATCAGCAGCATATTCAGCAACTATGGCTACGAAACAAAGTTCGACAGGATGGAAGAGGAAACGGAATGGCTGTAGTACAAGCCCTCTGTACTACCAGTACAAACGCCCTGTACTGGCAGTACAAAGGCTTTGTACCGATGATACAGAAGATGTGTACGACAGCAAAACAATATAGATAACAAGTCTAAAAAGGTGCAACCTTTCTGCAACAGAAGATAGAGGAACTGAAGGACTGTAAGAAGAACGTAATTTACGAATATGAACTTGTAAAAAGGAAGTAATACGATGGAAGAGAATAAAAATAGTAACATTTTAGCAAGAGATTATCCTCTGGCTGAGATATTAGGCAACAAAAAATATACTGTTGACTATTTTCAACGTGAATATAAATGGGAGAGGATCAACATTGAACAAATGATATCTGATCTCGTCAATGCCTTCATGGAAAGTTATCAAGTTGGTCATAAGACAAAGGACGTTGAAAACTATGGCACCTATTATATGGGGTCTATCGTTTTGAGTGAGAAAGGAGGTGGGGCAAGTATTATTGATGGTCAACAGCGTATAACTTCATTGACATTGTTACTTATTTATCTCTATCATGCTACAAACAAGACTATGAGTGAACAACTGTCTAATATGATATACTCTGACAGTTATGGTGAAAAGTCTTTCAATATTCAAGTCGAAGAACGAGAATCATGTTTGAAAGCATTGTATGAGACAGGTGAGTATACAGTTAAGGATACAGATGATGAAAGCACGAGGAATATGGCAGAACGATACCAAGATATCTGTGAGTGCTTCCCTAGAGACTTATTTACCGATGAGTCTTTGAAGTCTTTCGTATATTGGGTGAAAGGGAAACTTATCCTTGTAAAAATCACAGCATTGTCAGAGGAAAATGCATATACCATTTTCGAGACAATGAATGATCGTGGCGTACCATTAACATCGTCTGATATGCTGAAGGGGTTTATCTTATCGAAATTCTCTCATGATGATACACGGAAAAAGGTAAATGCCCAATGGAAGAAAGACATGCTTGCACTAGATGTGTTTGAGACATCTGCAGAAAGTCAATTCTTTCAGGCATGGTTCCGTGCTAAATATGCCATTACGATTCGTGAAGGTAAAGCTAATTCTGTCAATATGGACTTTGAAAACATTGGTGTTCGCTTTCATAATTGGTTCAAAGAGAACAATGAAAAGATCTTATTGGCAGAAGCCATAAATGGTAATATTGAAGATTTTATCGATAAGCATTATCGTTTCTATCTCAATCAGTTTATTAAGATAAAAAAAGCCGAGCAATTATATAACCACGATTTACCTCACATTTATTACCTTTATTTTTGGGGAATTGCTCCTTCTCTTAGTTATCCTCTATTTATGGCACCTCTAAAGATTGATGATACAGAGGAAGTATGTAATCAGAAAATTGAGATTGTAGCAAAACACATAGATAATTTCGTAGTAAGACGCTCTGTAAATTATCGATTGTTTTCATCAAATTCAATTCGATATACGATGTGTAATCTGATTAAGAGTATCAGAAATAAATCTGTAGAAGAATTAAAAGTGGTTTTAGCAAAGAATACAGAACAGATTGATGACTTTACGATTGCAATGCCTAAATTCAGACTTCACGGTCAAAACGGACGTTTTGTCAAGTATTTGCTAGCCCGAATGACATCATTTGTTGAAGAACAATGTGGTATGAGTAGCAACTTTGTCGTTTACATGACGAATCCTGATTGCAAGCCCTTTGAAATAGAACATATTTGGAGTGATCACTTTGAATGGCATACTGATGAGATTGAACAAACAGATAAATTCAATGAAACAAGGAACTCAATAGGAGATTTAATTCTGTTACCAAATGGGGTAAACCAATCTCTCAATGATTTAGATACTTCAAAGAAGTTACCTCATTACATAAAAGAAAATATTCTTGCCAAGTCATTGTGCAAACAGACATATGAGAAAAATCCTGCTTTTACTCAGTTTGTTACGCTCAATAAATTGTCGTTTACATGGTACGATGATATAAAAAAGAATGATATAGCGGACAGATGTAAGTTGTATGCCGAATTGGCAAATCTAATATGGAATAAAGAATTATAAATAGCGTTTAAATGAATAATCCTCAGATATATCATGGTGAATGGTGGGTGCCTGCTGTGGCAGACCGCGACACCCGTATGATTGCTTTCAATCCGGAACAAATGATGGGACATGAAACCAAATATACAGGTACATTGACTTATTATGAGGACAAGGACTGCACTTTGGAGTTATATCATGTTCCTAGCAATTTCCATTCAAAACATTACTGTAGGAATGATGTAATATGGGGCAAAGATGCCAACGGCAATGTATATACATTGTTCAATGTTGTCATGAAGGAGCAGCAAATGGGAGATTTCACCAATACGAAATTTGTTGTCGGCATAATGCTTATGGGTGAGCATGTCCTGTCTTTGGATTACAATAAATACAGTCGCTGTATTGTCAAATACTCACATTTAGTTAATTGGACTTTTTATGAAACACAAAATGTGATTAATACTTATTATCATCATCAAGAACATTTTTTCTTCTTAACAATTCCATTTCAAACAATCAACATATTTGAAGTGCCTGTTGATAAGGCATCAAAATGGATATTGAATCAAAATAATTCAATTGGCAATGATATTCGAGGTTATCAGATAACACCATCGCCCTATTTAGAAATTCGTGCAACAGAACCTCTTCCATTGAAATCATATATAAAGCAGATTAAGGAATTTACACAATTTTTATCCATTGCTCTATTTGGAATACAAAATCCTGAGAGTATTGAATTTGTGGTTGATGGCGATAATAATATACGAAAAATGTATTTCAAGAAAGAAGCGTCATATGACCCAGGATTCCGTTCTGTAATTAAATTAAAGGAACTGAAGGATAAACTTCCGTCAATGCTACAACTATGGCATTCTAATTTTGAGAAGGTGGCTCCTATAAGCCATTATTTGATAAGTTCGCTTCAGAATAATAATATATTTGATGTTCCTGATTTCTTGATTATTGCACAGGCTTTGGATGGCTATCACAAACGATTTGTGAATAAGAAGAATGGGAAAAACATACAAAAATATAAAGATCAAATAGAAATATTACTGAATCAGTTTAAGGATGTGAAGGTAATCCAAGAATGCCGAATAAAACCAGAGATTTTGACAGATTCTCGAAATTATTATTCACATCTATTCCCTGATGAAGAGATAAAGTCAGCGGTAGAGGGTGATGACCTTTATTGGCTGACGGAAAAATGCAAGATACTTCTTACGTGTTGTATACTAAATATGTTGGGGCTTACTAACAAAGAAATCAATCTTTGTTGTGAGCAGTCACCAATATCACAAATAATAGATTCTTTTCCACTTGAAATAGATTAGCGTATGGAAACGAAAGATTTTAATAATGAACTTTTTTCGCCTGAGGAGATATTGTCGCCGTTTGAAACTATCAAAAAGACTGATGTAGTGGGACGTGAGTGGTATAGTCCGTAGTGTTCGTACTCTCAGTCCGAAAGCCACTTACTGGGACAGTCCGATGCCTCGTGTCAAATGAAATAGTAGGTGTGTACGATAGTAAGACAATATATGAAAGAATGCAAGAGATGATGAGTAGTAAGCAAAAGAAATGCAGAAATGACCGTTTCTATTTTGAAAAATTGCAAAAATCGTGCTTTTTTTTGAAATAAAATGATTTTATTTCAGAATTTTATTATATATTTGCAGCAGAAATAGTAATAAAGATATGATACAGGAAATAAAGATTAAGAACTTTCTTTCGTTTAAGGATGAGGTTAAGTTCAGTTTCGAGGCCAGCAATGATAAGTTTGCCGAAGATTCTCAGGTCGTAAAAATCAATGATAATACAAGGCTTTTACGCTTTGCTATTGTTTATGGTTATAATGCTTCAGGAAAGTCGAACCTACTGAGCGTATTCGATTTCTTGTATGACTTCTGGTTTTACAAGCCCAAAGATGTATATGAAGAAACTGGTGATATACCGTTTAAATTTGATAAGAAGTCTTCCAAAGAGTCTTCCTATATAGAATTGGTCTTTTATGTGGAAGATACCAAATATTGGTACCAATTGGAATTGGATGAACGTCAGGTATATTTGGAAAAGTTGTCTTATTACAAAAGTACTCAGCCAACCATGTTGTTTGAGCGAAAATTGGAAAACGCCCAATCAACTATAAATTTTGGTTCGACATTGAAAATAAGCAGTATAGTCAAGGAAAGTATTGCTGTTAATTGTTTGAAGAATATGTCGTTCTTCGCTGCACGTAATCAGGTTAATGCCAGTATTCCTTTGATAGATGTTGCCACAGAATGGATGAAGACAAAAGTGGCTCAAACGATATTCCCTCAACTTGATTTGACTGCTTATGCCCAAAAGAATACTTCAGATAACGACGCAATAACAAGATATATTCTTGATTTTCTTAAAGAGGCGGATTTCAATATTACAAATATAAAAACTGATAAGAGAAACGCCTCTGAGTTGACTGATAAAATGGATAAGACCCAGATGCTTGCAAATCTTTTATTAAAAGCTAAAGGGGTAAATAATATAGATAATAGTAAAACGAAATTCATTACAAATTTTGAGCATACGGTTGAGAACGAAAGAGGAATAGAAACTTACTTGCTTAGTTCTGACTATGACGAAGAGTCGCGAGGAACATTAAGAACTTTCGGTTTAGAAGCGGCACTTTATAATGTAATAGAGAGAAATGCCTTCTTGGCGATTGACGAAATAGAGACATCATTACATCCCAAACTCTTGGAAAAGATATTGTTTGAATATCTGAAAACTCAATCAAGATCGCAGCTTGTTGTAACGACGCACAATGACGGACTGCTGGATTTGGTGGATGACTTGATAAGAAAAGACTCTGTATGGTTCACAGAGAAAAAGAAATCGGGTGTTACAGATTTGTATAAGTTGACAGACTTCAGGGGGATTAACCGTCTATCATCTATTAGAGAGGCTTATCGTAACAAAAGGTTTGGTGCCACAATGAAATAACTATGGCAAAAAGGAAACTTGCAAAAGAAGTAAAGCCAAAGAAGTTCTTTATTGCTTATTCAACTTCGACTGGCCTAGACAAGGGAACAAGGGAATTATCTCCTTTACTTCCGTATATCATCAGTGGCGGTGAAGTTACTGAGCGTTACTATTTCCTTCACCTTTCAAAAGAATCAAATTATAAGTTTAAAGTTGAACCAGAGTATTTTGGAAAAGAATCTAACTTCGTACAGGAATTTCCAAAGAATATCGAGAAGATTTTAGGTGGAAATCCTGATGCTAAAATCTTCTGTTTATTTGACTGGGACACTATATATGGGAACAAAACAAACTTGGGAAAGTATAATCGGTTTGTAAAGCAGATACAAGCCCATATTGACAATGGTAATGTCGTTTTGTGCCCAAGTATGCCTAGTTTTGAATATTGGTTTATGCTTCATTTCAAAAATACGACTCGCTTGGTAAAAACTTGCGAAGAAATGGCAAAAGAACTAAAACCTTACATGAGTTCCTATTTTTCCAAAAAGAAAATTAATCTTTTCAAAGTATTGAAAAGTAGTAAATACGTGGAGAAGTCCACTTGGGTTAGGAACTTATGTACTGATGGCAAATTAGATGCCGCAATACAACGAGGAGAAGAAAACATTATAAAAGCGAAAGAAGCGGATGATTTGGAGAATCAATCCTATTCATACGTTTATAAAGTATTCAAATAAAGAAAAATAGCCTATGTCACCATTCAACGAACACGCCTTGGAAATGGGCATCATGGAACTGTTCGAGCAGCAAGGGTACAGTTACCAGAGCGGCGAGACGATCCATAAGGAATTATCGGATGTGTTGCTTCGCGATGACTTGTGGATCTATTTGAAGAGCAGGTATGCTGCCGAGGGTATTACACCATTAGAGATAGAACGTGTAATTGCAAAACTGACAGCAGATAATGGTGCACCGCTGTATCAGCAGAATGTCCAGACTTACAGGCTGATGACAGAGGGTTTTACCATCAAGCGTGAAGATGCGTCGCAGCCAGATTTGTTCGTTGAGGTGATAGACTTTAAGGATGTTGACAAGAATATCTTCAAGATTGTAAACCAACTGGAGATAAAAGGGGCAGAGAAGCGAATCCCTGATGGTATTGTCTATGTAAACGGTCTGCCAGTAGTCGTACTGGAGTTCAAGAGTGCCGTGAAAGAAGATACCACCATTATGAATGCCTATACACAACTGACGGTTCGTTATCGGAGGGATATTCCAGATTTGTTCCGTTACAATGCCTTTGTGGTGATTAGTGATGGCGTGAATAACAAGTATGGTACGCTGTTCACGCCCTACGAGTTCTTCTATGCCTGGCGAAAAGTGGAACGGACGGATAAGGCCAATGACGGTATCGACTCACTGCATACGATGATGCATGGGCTGTTCAGACAGGAACGACTGCTGAGTGTGATGGAAGACTTCGTTTTCTTTCCTGACACTTCGAAGAGCGAAAAGAAGATTGTGTGCCGCTATCCGCAGTTCTTTGCCACGCAAGCCCTCTATGATAACATCTTGGAACACTCACATATTAATATACATGGTGACGGTAAGGGAGGCACATATTTCGGAGCGACGGGCTGTGGTAAGAGCCTGACGATGCTTTTCTTGACGCGAGTGCTGATGCGCAGTAAGCATCTGGCCAGTCCTACCATCGTACTGATAACAGACCGCACGGATTTGGACGATCAGTTGTCAGGGCAGTTTGTGAATTCCAAGCAGTTTATTGGCGACGAGACGGTAGTTAATGTGGAGAGTCGTGAGGAACTTGGCAGGCTGCTGAGAGGCAGAAAGAGCGGAGGTGTGTTCTTAACGACTATTCAAAAGTTCTCAGAAGATATCAATCTGCTTTCTGATCGTGCCAATATCATCTGTATCTCTGATGAGGCCCATCGTTCGCAAACTAATGTGGAGCAGAATGTGAGAATCACAGAAGAGGGTGTGAAGCGCAGTTATGGTTTTGCCAAGTATCTGCACGACTCACTGCCGAATGCCACCTATGTAGGCTTTACTGGCACGCCAGTTGATGCTACAATCGATGTGTTTGGTGATGTGGTGGATGCTTATACGATGACGGAATCAGTAGTCGATGGTATTACCCGTCGCATTGTCTATGAGGGTAGGGCAGCCAAGGTGTTTGCCGACCATAAGCAGTTGGAGGCTATCGAGGCCTATTATAAGCAATGTGAAGAACAAGGTGCCAACGAATATCAGATAGAGGAAAGTAAAAAGGCTGTTACCCAGATGGATAAGATTCTGGGTGATCCACAACGGTTGGCAGTAGTTGCCAAGGATTTTGTGGAACACTACGAGAAACGAATAGAAGAGGGGAGCACAGTTTGCGGTAAGGCGATGTTTGTATGCTCTAACCGCTTCATTGCCTACGACCTCTACAAACAGATTATTGCTTTGCGTCCTGAATGGGCAGAAAAGATAGGTGACAGCGAACATACACCAGTAGAGCGCATCAAACTGGTAATGACTCGCGAGAAAGATGATGATCCCAAACTGCGTGAACTGATTGGTTCTGATGAGGATAGGAAGGCACTCGATGTGCTGTTTAAGAATCCGGAGTCGAACTTCAAGATAGCCATTGTGGTCTCGATGTGGATAACTGGTTTCGATGTGCCTTGTCTCGATACGATGTATATCGACAAGCCGCTGCAGAAACACACATTGGTGCAAACCATCTCACGAGTGAATCGTGTATATGAGGGCAAGGATAAAGGCTTGGTGGTGGATTATATAGGCATCAAGACTAATATGAACAATGCCCTGAAGCAATATGCAGGTGGTGGCGACCTTGGGGATAATGTGGAGACTATCGAGCAAAGTGTGACGATGGTGAAAGACGAATTGGATATTCTGCGCAGGATGTTTGCTTCGTTTGATTACTCGAAGTTCACGACTGGTACTCCATTGGAACAATTAGAGTGCTTAAAGCATGCAGCCGAATTTGTGCAGGCAACTGAGAAGACGCAGAATCAGTTTATGGGTCACACCAAGAAACTGAAGTCGGCCTTCAACCTCTGTTCGAATCATGAAGCCATCACAGACGAAGATCGTGAAAATATTCACTTCTTTACAGGTGTTCGTGCCATTATCTATAAGTTGACAAAAGGTCCTGCTCCTGATGCCTCGCAGATGAATCGCAAGGTGAGCCAGATGATTGCAGAGGCATTGCAGTCGGAAGGCGTAGAAGAAGTGGCTCAGGTCAATGCCAATACCAAGGACTTGGATTTGCTGAGTCAGGACTATATGGCCAGACTGGAGAAACTGAAACTGCCCAATACAAAAGTAAAGTTGATGGAGAAACTGTTACGCACAGTGATTACCGATTTTAAGAAAGTGAACAAGATGAAGGGCGTTGACTTTACGAAACGCCTGAATGCGCTGGTGCAGAAATACAATGATCGTAGCGACAATGCCATCTTTGCAGAAGAGGTGCTGAATGAGGTTGCCAAGCAGATGGCAGAACTCTTGCAGGAGGTGAACAAGGAAAAGAAGTCATTCAAGGATTTAGGTATCACTTATGAGGAAAAGGCCTTCTATGATATCCTGAAAGAGATAGCCCATAAGTTCGGGTTTGAATATCCAGAGGACAAACTGCTGAAACTCAGTGCTGCCGTAAAGCAGATGGTGGATGACAAGTCGAAATATACAGATTGGGCAAACCGTTCGGATATCAAGGCGGAGTTACAAATGGACTTGATACTGATTCTTGCAGAACACGGTTATCCGCCTGTGCCTCAGGATGAGGTGTTCAAGGAAATCTTTGAACAGGCAGAGAATTTCAAGAAATACGAGGCAGACGAAGAGAGTAGGTCAACGGCGTTTGAGGTGCCTTTGGCAAAGACGACTGATTCGGGGTCAGATGAGACCTTCTACTGGATGGCAGCAGAACCGCCAGTAAAGTAAGAGCATAATTAATAATTCACTAAAATATTTTAAGTCTATGGGAAAGAAAAAAGGTTGCAAACGGTTAGGGAAGAAGCAGGTCAGCGAACTGCTGCAGGATCTCTTCCAGCACAATCCGAACGAGACCTTCTCGTTCAAGCAGATATTCAAGGCACTGAAACTTGATACGCATCCCCTGAAGATGCTCGCCATCGACGTGATGGAGGAGATGGCATGGGATGATTTCCTCTCGAAAGTCAGCGACAACTCCTATCGTCTGAACATGAAGACCCAGGTACAGGAGGGTGTGTTCCGTCGCAAAGCCTCTGGGCGCAACTCGTTCCTGCCCGACGATGGCGGTACACCGGTTTTCGTGGCTGAGCGTAATTCCATGTCGGCGATGGATGGCGACAGGGTAAAGGTCTCTTATATGGCTCGTCGTGACAAGCATATCAAGGAGGCGATGGTCATTGAGATTGTCAAAAGGGCACATGATACCATTGTCGGTAAACTCCGTGTGGAGAAGGATTTCGCTTTCCTCATTCCGCAGGATAATACTTTTGTGCATGACATCATCATCCCGAAGCGAAAACTGAAAGGTGGGAAGACGGATGACAAGGCCGTCGTGAAGGTGGTGCAGTGGCCGGATGCTGAACATAAGAACATCATCGGCTCCGTTGTCGATATCCTCGGAAAGACGGGTGAGAACAATGCTGAGATGCATGCCATTCTGGCCCAGTACAACCTGCCGTATAAGTATCCGAAGAATGTGGAGGAGGCGGCTGAGAAGATCAATGCCACCATCACGCCGCAGGAGATTGCCCGCCGTGAGGACTTCCGAGAGGTCTTCACCTGTACTATCGACCCGAAGGATGCCAAGGACTTCGACGATGCCCTTAGTATCCGAAGCCTTGACGGGGGCTTGTGGGAAGTAGGTGTGCATATCGCTGATGTCAGCCACTACGTGAAGGAAGGCTCTACCATCGACAAGGAGGCCTACAATCGTGCCACGAGTATCTACCTCGTCGACCGTACCATCCCGATGCTGCCTGAGCGCCTCTGTAACTTCATCTGTTCGTTGCGCCCTGACGAAGAGAAACTCTGTTATAGTGTTATCTTCCAACTCGACGATGAGGCCAATGTGAAGAAATGGCATCTGGCCCACACCGTCATCAAGAGTAATCGCCGCTATGCTTATGAGGAAGTGCAACAACTATTGGAGGATAATGGTGTGAAGGACGGCACGGGTGAACCCGCACCTCCTGCCACGAAGAAGAATCCTTACAAGGGCGAATATGCCAATGAACTCATCAAACTCGATGCTCTCGCCAAGAAACTCCGTGCCGCCCGTTTCAAGAACGGCTCTGTGAAGTTCGACCGCGAGGAACTGCATTTTGACATCGATGAGAAGGGCAAGCCCGTGAAGGCGTACTTCAAGGTGTCGAAGGATGCCAATAAACTTATTGAGGAGTTTATGCTGCTGGCGAATAAGACAGTAGCGGAGTCAATCGGTCGTGTGAAGAAAGGTCAGAAGGCCAAGACGTTGCCTTACCGTATTCACGACCAACCCGACCCCCAGAAACTCGAAAATTTGCGACAGTTTGTTTCGAAGTTCGGCTATAAGGTGAAGACCAGCGGCACGAAGGGTGCCATCACCAAGTCGCTCAACGCCCTGATGGCGGATGCCGAGGGTACCCGTGAACAGAACGCCATCGAGACCGTCGCTCTGCGGGCTATGATGAAGGCGAAGTACAGTGTGCATAACATCGGACACTATGGTCTGGCCTTCGACTATTATACCCACTTCACCTCGCCCATCCGTCGTTATCCGGATATGATGGTGCACCGTCTGCTGACGAAATACCAGGATGGTGCCCGCTCGGCGAATAAGGATAAGTATGAGGAGTTCTGTGAGCACTGTAGCGACATGGAACAGGTTTCGCAGAATGCGGAGCGCGACAGTATCAAGTATAAGATGGTGGAGTTTATGGAGGATAAGATTGGCAATACCTACGATGCCCATATCTCCGGCCTCACCTCGTATGGTATCTACGCCCAGATTGATGAGAATCACTGCGAGGGCATGATTCCCATCCGCGACCTTGGCAACGACTACTACGACTTCGACGAGAAGAATTTCGTCATTGTGGGCCGACGCCATCACACGAAGTACCAACTCGGCGATCCAATCCGTATTCAGGTAGCCCGTGCCAACACCGAGCGCAAACAACTCGACTTCACCCTCGCCGAGTGACTATGACTTCAACGATGTGGTAATACGCGTACCTATTATTTCTTCGCACGCGAAGAAATGTTAAATATGTTTTTAAAATGACAGAATTCCCGGTATTTTCTTGGAAGATATCGGGAATTTTTCATATCTTTGTCGCCGCAAATTAAAAATCCACTATCACAAAAGAAAAAGCAAATGAAAAGAAATGTCTGCAAGTTATCCAGTCGTCGAGCGACACTACTGAGGATGTAGCCTTAGGCTATGTTTGATGTTTGTAACTCAGACTGTATAATTGCGGCTTGTACGTTCTTTGACATGTTGCTACAATTCTGTTTGTGATAGGAATTTCAAGTAAGTTTCTATGAACCTCACTGGGCACTGGCCTCAACGGCTTTGCCCAAATCCCTCTTGCGCCCTTTTTTCAGGGGCATAATGTGAAATACACCATTTTTTATTTTCAACCTGATGATATGCAGAAAGATTTAGTGACGCTCGACAACGAGCAGAAAGAAGAATTTGATAAAGAATTTGATGAGTTGCTCCAGGAATTCATTGAAAAGGAGTTCGACTCTGAAGAAGACCTGGATGAAACGCCTGACCATGATGAAGATAACCAATATGACGATGCTGATACTGGCCAGAGAAATCTGAAAAGGAAGAAGGATCGGATGGAGAATCCACCGCGAACTGCGTATTCCCTCTCTGTCAATGTACTCGAAGACTGCGATAAGTCCTGTCTGTGCTGTGGACCAGTGACGGTGCATCTGGCAACGGACGAGGATGCACTGCCGGAAACAGATCGATTCCGTTGCTACATATATACTGATACCTATTTCCCGATGTGTTCCTCTTTGGAGAATAGCGAGGTCTTTCGCAACGGCAATGAACTGGCCTACGAGATGTCCTGTTCCAGAATCTGGCTACCGGGAAACTATATCCTCTTAGTGCGTGACAAGGATGACAGGCTCTTGAGAATGGACTTCCAACTGGATGATAATCTTGAGACGCAATACGTTCCGTTTACATTTGTGCCGTTCTGTGGGATAGACGATGTCCTCACCGATTCCTTGGAGAAAGATGATGACTGGAAGCAGTTCACCGCCATCCCCGGTGTTGCACCGATGCGGAAGAGAATGATGGAGAGCATGCATCTGTCTGTCTATAATTGTATGATGAAAGGACAAGGCGGCGGGTTTATCGGCAGCAACAGGAACCTATTGATATGTACCCGCAACAAGGATCTGACATATCAGGAACTGCGCCATTTCCGGATAGACTTCGGATATATGCATTCGTTGGAATATGTTGACTGTTCCACGCTTTATGATGCGACATGTGTCAACCCTTACGAACACCTCTATGAGTTGTCGATAGGCAGCGATACGGTCTGTCTTACCAATCTTGGAGCCTTGACTTCCACAGGCGGGAAGGTCATCATGCGACATATTATGAGAAAGGTAATGGACAATGGCGTCCCGAATCCGCTCTGGCTCTGTGGCTCGCGACAGGAGATAGAGGCTCTGCTCGACCAGTTTCCGTCGTTGAAGGCATTCTACACTGCCGAGAGTTGGGTGGAACAGGAACCTTATAGTGCCTTCGAACTGGTGCAGGCGTTCTTCCTGATGATGCTGGAGGAGAACCTGACACCCTCGTTGGCGGTGATGGATCTGGTGTCGCGGGCGATTATCACGGGTCATTGTCAGGGCAGACTCGCCAATTGGTCGCTCAGCGACTTGCGCCGCATCATCACCGATGATATCCGTCCGCGTTTCACGAAGAGGATCCTCGCTGAGTTCGATTTAGAGTCGCTGCCCGTCGTGTTGCCTGAGGATATGGATATGAGCCTGTTTACTGGCGGTACGGATACCCTCGAAGCCTGTCTGGGTGAACTCCACAGGATGGTGGGACTCGACAATGTGAAGCAGGGCATCGCCACGTTGGCCAACAATACCCGTTTCTTCGTGGAACGCCGTCGTCGGGGACTCCCTACCTCTGGCAATATCGCTTACCATGCCATCTTTACTGGCAACCCCGGTACAGGCAAGACCACTGTCGCTCGTATGCTCGGACGTATCTACCACTCCCTGGGACTGCTCAGCCGTGGTGAGGTGATGGCAGTAGACCGAACCCGACTTGTGGGACGTTACATCGGTGAGACCGAGGAGAATATGAAGGCGGTGCTTGAAGAGGCCCGGGGCAACGTGCTCTTCATCGACGAGGCCTATAACCTCTACGACGGCTCTGGCGACCGGAAGGATTTCGGAGCACGTGTCATCGACTCGCTGCTCACCACTCTCTCGCAGCCCAATCCTGACATGATGGTCATCTTCGCAGGCTACGAGAAGGAGATGGATGCCATGCTCAACACCAATCCTGGACTGATGGGACGCTTCCCCTATAAGTACAGGTTCAGCGACTACGACCCTGAGCAGTTGATGGAGATTGCCACCCGTCTGTTGGAGCATGATGCGTATATCCTGACCGATGAGGCTGCCGCCGTCCTGAAGGAGTCCATAGCCCAGACCTATAAGAATAAGACAACGAACTTCGGCAATGCCCGTTGGGTGGAGCAGTTTGTTAACAATGGCATCATCCCAGCGATGGCCGACCGTCTCGCTGCCACCCCCTCTGACGATTACCAGCACATCGAGGCCTCCGATGTCCGCAGGGCCTACGAGAAATTCAATCCGAAAGCCGTAGAACTGAAGCCCCGCCGCCAGGTGGGCTTCAGTGCCTGAGGGCAGCCTTGTAGTCTAAAAAACGCCGAGGATGCCTTCGAGGATGCCCTTGATTTCGCTACCAATGTTTTTCAGTTTGTCGAAAACACCTTCTTTGGCACCTTTGGCCATGTACTTGGCGCATTCACCTTCCAAACGCCCAATCTTGGCTTTCTCTTCGGCAGTATAGTCAAACTCGTGTCTGCTGATCTTCTCACGGATATTGACGAATTTCTTGCCAGCCTTCTCCCAGTCATTTGTATTGTAGTACCGGCTATGGTCACGCAGTTCATAGGAAAAATCTTCCAATTGGCTGATGGCACTCTGTTTCGTGGAGCAGGAGGCCATCACCAGTGCCATCGCGCCACAAAGAATTAAAGTTCTAATTTTCATAACTCATTTTGTATATTTGATAAGTTTCATCATATAACTCCACCGCTTCGTCATCTATTTCTGGAATAAATCCTCCATGGTGACTATTTTGTCGAAGCGGGAGGCATATTCGTTTCTTTTGAGGCCGTATGTAGTTACCAATATAGACATGACGGTTTTCTTGTTCCCGACAATCCCCTGTACGCGCTCCATTCGCTCAAGGAGGGTCTTGTTGTAACTCTTTGTGACCTCGAAGTCCCCTCGCGTGAACTTCATCTCACACAAACAAATAAAACGGTCGTCCCTGTTTATAATCATATCTATCTTGGAATCGGGAGGAATGTTCCATGGAGATTCCTTCGTAATCACTCCGTCAATCCCCAAGGCGTGCTTAATCTGCTTGATGTGAGTCCAGCACAGATCCTCGAAGGCAAAACCCATCCATGAAATGACGGAGGGCGACTTCTCATGCGTCTGCCAGTATGAGCGGTTGTCGATGTTGCCCCGGACATGGCTTAGATAAAAGATACAGAACGGATCGGCCACTTTATACCTCGCTGTCGATTCCCCGAAAGGAACGTATTCCATTATCAGTCTGCTTTTCTGCAATGCCGACAAGTTCTCTGTCAAGGTGCCTCCTGAAGAGAATTTTCCTCGCTTGACAAGTTCATCGCGTGTAAAACCAATGCGTTTCGTAGCGAGTGTTGTCACAATGCGCTGTAAATCCTCCGGTCGTGAGAACTGGGAAGTAAACAGTCGGTCGAACTCATCCTTGAGCGGCGCACTGGTATCATAGAGGATTGCATCAATGTTTTGTGCTAGACTCAAGCCTTTCCTGAACTGGTCCAGATAGAATGGTATGCCACCAAAAGCAATATAGGCCTGGCAAATATCGAACTCGTCTAAATGGAGGCCGTCGGCCTTGAAGAACTCACGACACTCATACAATGTGAACGGTGAAAGATAGATGGGCAGCGTCACCCTACCATACAAGCCTCCCTTGTTGTTGATCAGTTTGTCCAGTATCCAGGACGTTGCGCTACCGCATACCACCATCTTGAAGTTCTTGCGGGCAAGGCACCAATCGTTGCAGAAATGTTCGAAGGCAGGCATGAAGTTCGACTTAGGAGTGTCCATCCATGGGAGTTCGTCGATGAAAATAACCTGACGCTTGCCGTCATCTTTCTTTTCAAGGATTTGTTCCAGCATATAGAAAGCCTCTTGCCAACTGGTCGGGACATGCTCATTACTATCCAGGCCATACGTCCGCATGGAATAATAAAACTCCTGAAGTTGTAGTTTCAGTATGTTCTTTTTCCTCTTCTTTGTTGTATCATCCACAGGGGATATGGCTGTGTGCTTAAAGATGAACTTACCCTCAAAGAACTCATTGATAAGAAATGTCTTGCCAACTCTTCTCCTGCCATAAACCGCAATAAGTTGTGCCCTGTCTTTATCCATGGCGGATTGCAGTTTCTCAAATTCGATTTTGCGTCCTATCATAACCGACATTGTTTATTTTCAGCCGCAAATATAATAAAAACTATTCATTTGGCCAAATATTTAGGCAATAATCAGCCAAATTGGTTTAAAAATTGGTCGTTTTGGCTGAATTATACCCAACTTTACCAAAGGTACTCCTCCACATAGCCATTGAAATTGGGCCTTACCTCTTCCATATTTGGATGCGCTCGATGGTGGCGAGGTGTCGGGCACAACTTCTAATCAACCAATGATCTATAATACGCTTCATCTCTTGTCTGTTGCAAACAAACACAATCCCAAAGTTCGATTTTTATGTAATCCATTCCATTGCCTCTTGGTTGGTTTGATTCATCCCCACGCGTATAGTTGAATCCGTCCCAACTCATTTCGATCCTGCCTTGTGGAAGTTCCCAGAATAAGTTAATCTCATAAGGTTTGGGCATAACGCCATAACCGTGATCATCGTAATATGATTCCATAGGTATGCTCTTCTTCATATAGTCGAGCATGGGCAGCATTTCTTCCTCACTCAGTCTCCGCTCTGTTACCAAACTGGCATGCGTTATCACGTTCGTTCCAAATACACGAATGGTACAAGGTCCAAATATGGGAAGATCCACTTCGTGTATGTCGAAATCCTTCGTCGGGATATTGAGAGAAACAATATTACCAATTCTGAGGTGTTCTTCGCCGATGAACAGATTGAAATCATCAGAGGATCTTCTCTCTCTAAGGTGTTTGATGAGCGGTTTCAGTTTATGCCTTGCTTCAATGGCATCTTTTTGGGAGAAATCCAGGGAAGACTGCTTCAACTCTTCACATTGATAATAATTGAACCAGAGTTTTAACCCAATTTTATCAACCTGTGTAGTATGTCTTTTTGTTTCGGGACTCATGTCCGGCATTTCTTCACATTTTCCATAGACCCTCATGGTTTCAAAATGGGAGGCATGCTCATATTCATAGTGACTTATCCTACCGAAGTCAATTCTTCTTCCGCCAGCCCTGACTTCTTTCTTTTTGTAGTCAACCTCTAGACTGCCCAGTGACTTATATATAATCATACTCATATAATAATTATTTAATATCCTTTACCTCATACTTGTCCTCTATCATCTGAGCAATGTTACGACAGATATTATCCAGTTCTTCCCCATTGCCAAGGCTGATGCCGAGGAACTTGCACTCCTTTCCATTAAACTGAAGAACTTCGAAACGTCCTGAATATTGCGAACAACTCGTATTGGCGTCTTCTCACGGATATTGACGAACTTCTTGCCAGCCTTTTCCCAATCGTTGGTGTTGTAGTACCGGCTATGGTCACGCAGTTCATAGGAGAAATCTTCCAGTTGGCTGATGGCACTCTGTTTCGTGGAGCAGGAGGCCATCATCAGCGCCATCGCGCCACATAGGATTAAGTTTTTAATTTTCATATATACGACTTGATTCTAAACAGATGCAAAGTTAATAAAAGTCGAGAGTAGAACAAAATAAATTAAACTTTTTTATGCAGAGACGGAGTAAGTTCGCCGAAGCCAGAGTTACCTTTTCCGCCCTTGGGATAGTCTGCCCTGAATCTGGGGCAAGGAATTCCGTACTCGGGAAAGTTAGTGCGCAACTCGTCCTGTATGTCCGTCTCGAAGTACAACGAGATTGTCCCCCTCTTACTCGACAGTTAAACTTACCTTTTTGGTAGTTCTGGAACCCTGACTTAACCCTGACTTAACCCTGACTTAACCCTGAGGTAGTCCGAAGGTCTACAGACAATAACAGACAGCAGACGTTTGCTGACTCACATATTCACCTTTATACATTCCCATAATCCTAAAAGAATGGTATAATTCGCCTCTTTACTTTTGTGGAATACAGGGTTGATATCAGCCAACTTTATCTTTTTGACCTTGCCACCATCCATGAACTTGATGAAGAATTCTTCTGGGAAATCTTTTACAGAACAATATATCTCATGTCCTTGGTAATCATCCCATGAGAAAGTGCGTTCTCTCTGCCAGCGTTCTTTAATACTGACAATCTTATGACTCATGTCAACAATTATAATCCTTGCCTGTTCTCTTATTTCCCATATACAATACAGCATGACAAATGGACAAACAGCCACAACGCCCCAATACCCGAGAGAAGAGCCAATCCACACGAGGAACAGTGAAAATAAGATCATAATATATGCCAATGTCATCAGTACTATTCTGTAACTTTTTCCCCCTCTTATTGTGATGACGCTTTCATCTGGCTTGACATGTATGTCCATCATCTTCGTTAACGGGCTCTTATTGGTTTCGATATATTGGAGAATACTATCCATCTTGGAACAGGTTTTATTATAAAAAAATGAGGAAAGCATTCGCCATAGCGTGGTACGCAGAAGACTCTATAAGAGGCACAATCTGTAGACGGTCTCTTATACCGTGGTCTCGTTCAATGAAAAAACACCTCAGGTAGATGATGTAAAATATCACTCCACTTACGCCTTGTATTAAGACATTGAAAATATTCCCATGAACCCAACCAAAAATAATACTTAGTAGGATTACCAAACCTAACAGACAATGCTTCTCAACATTAAAGAACAGTCTTTTTGTCAGGCGTCCATTTCGATAATAATAGGTCAAAATGGATGATAGTAATATCATCGGCCCCCATCGAAACATGATTTCTTCGGCAAGAGCCGTCATAGGAATCAATAGAAACGAATTAGTAAACTCACTGTCCGAAGCGACATGCTGACTAAACTCCGCACCGCATAAATACAATGTTCCGCCAACAACTATCGTCCATAAGAAATGAATAATCCATGTCACCAAAAAGAACTTGATCACATTTGTTTTTTTTATTCTTTCAAAGAATCTTTCAATCTTCTCAAATAACAAATATGTCATAATGATACGATTTGAATTCTAAGTTAAAAACAAGGGGGGAGTTCCATTGATCAAAATATCCAGAAAAACCGCCCCTCGATTAAAATTATCGATTCTGATACCAATTTTCCAATTTTAAGTACCCATTATATACATACTTTGCAAATGAAGAATTCAAAAGATTTTGTTTCTGTTTATCAGACAATACCGTGTCAACCAACTTGACGCCATCATCAACAAGTGTTCCATTTAAGCCTGAATATGCAAAATACCCAGCAACCTCAACTTCCAAAACCAAAGCAGAGGCTACACCTGCAGACAATCCTCCTGCCGCTGTAAGTCCATATTTTGCAGCATCTTTAATCATGCCTTTCCCTAAATGCTTTGTATCTCCTGTGGCTACGGTAAGGATAAGTCCAACCCCAGTACTACTTATTTGACAATATAAAGGCGTTGCCACTTTATCAGTGGATTCTACAACTAAAATACTTTTTTCAAGTGCGTCCAATTCTAATTGAGTCGCTTGTATCACAGTTGTAGCGTCTTGTCCTTGAAGTATTTCAATAAGCAATTCATAAAGATCATTATCTATTACCTCTATAGCATCTTCTACTGAGGTCGTAAGTGGTATAAAATCAACAGCATCTTCTCCCTTTGGATCAATATTCATTATCGGATTGTTATCTGCATACGGATAGAGATTCGTGCTCCAAATGGGGTCTTCGGAGAGGAAACGGCCAATGATGGGATCGTAATGGCGGGCACGCATATAATAAAGGTTGTCGCTAAGATACATCACACCATATTTTCCCACATATTGGAAGGGGTTATAATCAGCCTCTTCCTTCTGAACGACTTTACCGAAATCATCATACTGGTATTTGTGCGTGATGTTGCCATCCCTATCAACGATAGCCACTACAGAGCCACGAACATCCGTGACATAGTAACTCACCTTGCCATCCTTCACACGAGCCTCCAGGCCATTGCCATAGATATACTCTGCCCCACTCTTAGAATCACTGAGTACATTGCCCATACCCAGCGGATCTGTCGTAAACGAGATGTCACCATAAGAGGCAATCAGTCCCAACGGGTCATACGTAATAGAGGTCGAGCCTGCCGCTGTTAGACGATCCTGTTTGTCCCAATTGTATGTTTCATCGCCACGCTTGGTGGTATTACCGTTAGCATCAAATTCAAAACTGATGTCGCCAGCCTTCGTGATGCGGTTACCATCGTTATAATTGTAACTGACCTCTTCGTCGGGTAAAACCACCAAATTGTAAGGCTCCTGCGTGGTTTGCTCCATGATGTTACCTACTTTATCTAATATATAGGTGTATCCTGCCACCACTGTTCCGTTGCTGAGTTTTGTGGTTTTGCTGGTCAGACGACCTATCGCATCGTAACCATACTCAGTGGTCATGCCATTGGGATACTCCACCCGATCGAGTTTGCTGTCCTTGCGATAGGTATAGGTGATGCCTCCCCCTGTTTTACTGCCGTCGCTGCACACCATATTCCACTCAACGGACTTCATGCGGTTCAGACCATCGTATGAATAAAACACCCTGCTGCCATTGGGATAATCCACCTCCGTCACGTTGTTGTTGTTATCGTAGTAATACCTTACGGAGTTTGAGCCACTACCGCTATATTTCACATTTGACGGGCGGTTGAATCCATCGTAGTCAAAAGTGAATGTGCTACTGCCATCAGAAACCGACGAGAGACGCATCTTGTTGTCGTATGTGTATGAATTGACACCATCGTTCGTAATGCGACCGAGTTGATCATAGACGCTCTCCAATCGCGTGCCGTCGGGCTTGGTATAGGCAGCGAGTGTCCCATCGCTATTATACCCATATTGTTTTGTTGCCCCTGCAAATGATACCGATGTCAGCCAGTCGGTTGTGTTGTCGTAAGTCATAGTGGTCACACCGCCCTTGGCATTGGTGATGCTGGTCAAGTTGTCGTTCTTGTCGTAGGCATAGTGTGTAACATGTCCCATGGGGTCTGTTTCACTCGTCAAGAAGTCGTTGTTGTTATAAACAAAACTGCTGGTGCGGCCAAGGGCATCGGTGACACTTGTCGGTCGGCTGGCATCATCATAGACAGCAGAGATTTGGAGTCCGAGGGCAGGCAGTATAGTCTTTATTTGATTGCCGTATTTGTTATAGTCAAACTGTGTCTTGACACCCATGGCGTTTGTCATTTCCGTAATCAGTCCCTTGCTGTCGACGGTGAAACTTTCAGTCACCTCTTCTGGAGCCGAAACATTGGTCAGGTTGCCTTTGGTGTCGTAACTGTAGGTCGTTGTGTTGCCTTTCGGGTCGGTGATACTGGTCAAGTTGTTCATGTCGTCGTAGGTCATCGATGTGGTCAGTGTGCCATCGCCCCTTATTGTCATGCTCGTCACGTTACCCTTTGCGTCATAACTGATATTACTGATATTTGTTTTGTTGCTTTGGAGAGTCGTGGGTAGTTCCGGATGTTCCTCTATGCCGTAGGTGCCTTTGATAAACATTCCCTGAGCCCCAGTCAGACTTGTCATAGCGTTATTTCCATTAAAACTAAAATCGTATGTCAATGCCCCAGATTCCCGCTCCACGTTAACCTGTGACTTGGTAGAGATGCCGTTGCTGTAACTGGCCGCCACACTGACGCTGGTCTTCGTTGCCGGTACGCCGTTTTGGCCGCTCACCGTGTTCTTTAAGCGGCAATTGGCATCGTACTCGTTCTCTACATAGTTGCCTTTGGGCAGTTGGATGCGGGCGAGCAATTTCGATGTTCCGGTCTTCGTCAGGTCGACATACTCATAAGTTGTTGTGTTGCCCTCGGCATCCGTAAAACTCTTTAACTGTTTTTTGCCAGTTTGCTTGTTGTCAAAATATTCAAACTTGATGCTACGATTCAACGGATCTTTCACCTCTGAAAGCAGATCTGTACCGCTCAGATAGGAGAAATCCAGAGAACGCTGTCCGTCAATCACGCTGCTGATGCGCTTTGAGCCGTTCAGGCCGTCCTCATAATTGATGGTCAGCGTATTGCCGTTGCGGTCGGTGATGCTTGTGAGATAGAATACAGCAGCCCCAGAACCGCCTTGTTTGCTAAAAAGATATTCCACTTGCGACTTAGACTTGATGGTCAGTTCGTTACCGCCATCATAAATCATCTCATCATAGATACCCATAGACTCTGGCACAAGTTTAGTGCCATTAGACTTATACACGTGAATGCCACCACCGCCCCAGTGTACAATCACACGCAGACCATTATCCTCAACATTATTCTGATAATCGCCAACCACGGTGATGAAAGAGTGGTAGTTGTGGCTCCATCCATCGCCAAGCGGCTGGTAACTGTCATCCTCCTCAGTCTTCGACTTATCGCCGAAGAACACACTGGGCAATGTTGTATTATAAGAATTGTACGTGTGCGCAAAGGCCAGAGGAACCACGCCGTTCAAGGCGAAACTCGTCTTTGTGTAATGATTGAAGTTACCCATCTGTATGCCTAATCCCAATGAGATAGTTGCTAGTGTTGTGTTTAGAGGTTCGAAATAGTCGGCAGTCTGCGGATTCGGATCATCGAATTCCCCCGCCTCAACTTTTTGCATGATACGGGCCAGCATCACGAATGCCTCGCCTCGCTTACAGTCGTCATAAGGACGGAATTCGGCATTATTTGTCGTAATGATGCCTAAGGCTGCTGCCCTACGGATATAGCCCATCTTGACAGGATCGTTGGCAGCAAGAGCCACAACTTTCTCATCATTTGGAAATGGATTATCAGAACCATTTAAGTCTGGCCGAATGTTAAAGGTCTCCATCAGGACTTTCAGGGTATGAAGTCTGGATATGGCATCATCTGGAACAAAATTCAGCCGATTACGGTCAAAGGGTGATACACCATCTCCATATTCCAGATAGAGAAGTGCGCGGGCAGCCTGATAATAATAGTCATTATCTGTCGTTTTTACAGCGATGTCCTCATAGACGGTCGGATAATAATCTGATGCCACAGTTGCTGGCATTTCCCTGCCGTTTAACAGATATACGCCTCTGAATGCAATCTTTGCCAGATGAGAGCGTTTCAGTACACCCTCAACGTTTGTCTTCCCATCCTCCTTTGAGCCATTCAGGACAGAACGTTCGCACAGGAAATAAGTGGCAGCATAATAGTCGCTGGATGTTGGCACGTCTGAAAGGTCGCAGTCGCCTGCCGGAGGAGTCCCAGCGGTAGTAAAATGCCATACAGGACTGACTTGCTCAAAATAACCTGTTGATAACGAATACTCTAACACTCGCCAATAATAGACAGTTCCGGGCTTGTCTACAGTCATGCCAATACTATATACATCTGAAACGCGATACGGCCTATCAGCCATTGATGAAAAATCCGGTTTTGTGCTTAACTGGACCTCATATAACCTGGAACCGTTTCTATCATCTCTGGTGTTACATGATAGCCACACCATTCCGACGGGGACATCTGTAGCACCATCTTCTGGTTTTGGACTATGTAATACGTAATCTTGTGCCATCAGGTGTTGCGTGAGGCAAAGGCAAAAAAGAAAAATATAATAGCGAAAAGAATAATTCATAATAACAAAAGATTTATTGTATCAAAATAATGTTCGCAATCTGAATGATGTCAGCGATGTTAATGATGTTATCCTTATTGACATCAGCCGACTGTTTAGAGAAATTAGTGGAAGACTTACCCGTGATATAGTTAAACACTTCCATGATATCAGTAGCATCCACCTTGCCATCGCCGTTGACGTCTCCTACCTTTCTGACAGCAGATGCCTTAAATTTCTTGGAAAGACGGTTGCCTAGTTCGTCGTATGTGTAAAAAGTCTCTCCTAATGGTGACACCACATGGATGAGGCGATTTTGCTTGTCATACTCGTATGTGGTCTTCTGCTCTTGCTGGGCCAATGACAATTGACAGAAACCGGTCATGAGCAAGATTGCAATCAGCGACCTTTTATTCCACTTCAATATTTTCATGCTTAATTGAATTTGGGTTAATAATCTATTTTTGTGTTGCAAAGATAATAAATAATATTGAATCAGCCAAAATTTCACAAGAAAAAACGCACAGTTTGGAAAAACCGTGCGGCTTTTCCACCACACACGAAGTATTATTAGTGCGTGTTGTATTATGACGAAAATGAGTGGGATTTTGTAAATTGCTCACCAATTTGGTCATTCACTACGGAATCAGAATAGATCATTTTTCTTGGAATAACCAAATGTTTTTTGTTTTTTTAGTAAAAATAGAGCCAACATAGATAAAGTGTGGAGGCTCGACAGAAAAATCTGGAACCTCCACAGACTGATGTAATAACGTGGCTTCGAGTAAAATATGCTCATCCCTCACACAATCTTTGGGAATACCTTTGTTTAAAGGGGGTGGAGGGCGTGAGAGATGGTCTGAATCCCTCACATTTCCCTCACTGAGCCCTCCCGTAGGGCTCCCGACGTCAGGCGGCACGCAGGGGAATGACCTCGTAGTATGGCACGTGCGAGTGATCCTTGTGCTTGAAGCCAAGGGTTTTGGCGACCTTGCCGAGTCTGACCTTGTTGCCGATGGTGTTCTGCAACGACGGATATTCCTTCTGGATGATGCCGATGATCTGGTCGCAGTTCATCGTCTTAGCCAACTCGCCCTCATTCGGCTTGCGGAAGCAGGCCACAAACATCTCACCGATGTCCTTCTGTTCCATATAGTCCTGGTTCAACTGCTGAATACGGGCCACCTCGTCGTTGTTGTACCAATAAGGTGCCTTCAACTCACGCAATTCATACACCACCTGGGCATAGAGTTGTCCGTAGTCGATATCCCCCGTATTGTCAATCAACTGACCGTCCGGAATCAGGATGCAGATGTAACGACGCGAGCCTGTTGCATCTTTCAGCGGATGGCGGTTATTGGTGGTTGCCACGAATGAGGCGAAGCGCGGACGATCCTCCTGCACCCTTCCGAATATCGGACGACTGTTCACCTTGCAGACGGACAGCGTCTGTTTCAGCGAGGACTGTTGCGAAGGACGGATGGAGTCGAGTTCGTCGAGGTTGACGAAGAGGTTGTTCGTCAGTGCCATCTCCTTATCGAACTTGTTCGACAGGTTCAGGTGGTCGAGGAAGTACTCTCGCAGATGTAAAGGCAGCAGGCGACGCATGAAGGACGTCTTGCCGCAACCCTGCAAACCAATGAGCGTGGGTACACACTCATTACCGTGCAACATATCCATCTGCAACCAATGGGCTACGGCTGAGCGCAACCAGATGGTGAGATAGTTCAGTTGTTCGGAACTGATTCCAGGCAGACGGTTAAAGACATTGGCAATGTGGTTTTGGCCGTCCCACATTGGTAGATCTTTCAAGAATGCCTGTATGGGATTGTACTCAGGCACCTCTTCCGACTGCACATACTCCGTGATTTCCGTCTTCGGACTGCCTTTCTCCAATATCTGCTCGCGCTTTGCACGAATCACGATACTGTTGAGGGCCGCCTGCGTCAGCGGACGGGACTCCAAATCTGCCTCATCCGAGGCGCACAAGAGACTGCCGGAATCACCAGCAGTGTTGCTGTTGGCAGCATCAGCCGCCTTCGGCAAGATTGCAAATTCCACCTTCCCGTTGAGGATGTTTCGACGGAAACGGTAGTTTTCCATCAGGAACTGCTCAATCACAAGCGTTCCTTCCTGAGAGACTCCAAGCGTCTCTCCATTCATAAATGAATCATTCTTCATAAAATTAGTTTTAAAAAGTTAAGCCTCTTCCTTAATTCTACTTCCTTATAGCAATAACGCGCTTTTCACAGCGTGTTTTCATTTGGCTTGCAAAGGTACAACATTTTTTCGTCACATCCAAATTTTTACGCCATTTTTGCGTGTTTTTCCCCATTTAGGCGTTTTCTTTGACAAAATGCGAAGATTTGCATGAGAAGGTGATGTGAGGGATATGTGATAGAAAAGGGAGGGATTCAAACCATCCCTCCCGTCCTTCAACCCCTTTAAACAAAGGGTTTTCCGTGAAAAATGGGAGGGATGACCCGATTTTTGCTACATTTAATGCTAACAATTGCTACTATTAATAGTAACAGGCAAAACTATTAATAGTTTTTGCGGCCTAGGCAGGCAACAAAAATTCCCTGGGCTGGGAACGAGATTTTCCCAGGCAGGAAACTTTCCTCGATTCAGGGCGATTCTTTAATCAAATAAAAAACCTCCTACTAGGGTCAGAATCCAGTAGGAGGCTTGTTCTTTTAATGTTTAGTCCCGTTGTGACATATTTCAAGGTTACTTAGAATTCATGATGATATTCACAAGGTCAACGACATCGGCTGCGTTGACAAGAGTATCGCCATTTACATCACCCTTAATGCCTGAGCCTGATGATTGTTCAGAGTCATAGGTGATGACGAGTTCACCCTCTCCTATCAGTGAAGGAATGGTGTAAGTGTTGTTTGCAAGTTGAGATGTCACGTCAGTACCGTTATATGTGACCCTCGTTACCTTTGCACTTCCTGCGGGCTCGATGTTACAGACGTAACTCTCGCCGGAGGTAACGGCAATCTTCACTGCGCCAAGGCTGCCCTGCTTTATGATAAGGTATGCCTGAGTGGCAAGAGTCTCGATACGGTTGAACTTGCCCCAAACCTTGTCCTCCTTATAGGCATCTACGGCAGAGGCAGGAACGAAGAGAACTGCGTTATAATGAGAGAACGATTCACCTTCTGCTGAAGGAACCTCAGTACTTGCGGAAGTGAACGAGTTCATTATCTCACAACCATAGAATGCACGGAAGCCTATCTTTGTAACCTTAGAGCCAATGGCCACCTTCTCAAGTGCGGCACAGCCGTTGAAAGCGTAATCGCTGATAATCCTAACCCCAGAACCTATTGTAGCAGACACAAGAGCCTTACAGTTGGAGAACGCACTCGAACCAAGGGTTGTAACGCTATTGGGTATTTCCACTGACGCAAGTTTTGTGCAGCCGGCGAAAGCCTGAGAGCCGACCACGGCACACCCCTCATTGATCTTAATAGAGGTAATGTTGATACAATCCTTAAACACCTCGCTGTCCATTGACTCTAAAGAAGAACTCAACTCTGCATAGGTAAGAGAAGTACAGCCATAGAATACGTCACCGCCATAACTGCGGATATTGTTGCTCCAGTTGATGTCATTAAGACTGGTACAACCATAGAATGCACGGAAGCCCACATTTTCGACCTTTGAGCCAATCTTTACCGACTCCAGTGCTACGCAACTGTTGAAGGCATAGTCGCTGATGGTCTTAACGCCGTCGCCTATTGTAGCAGACACAAGAGCCTTACAGTTGGAGAACGCACTCGAACCAAGGGTTGTAACGCTATTGGGTATTTCCACTGACGCAAGTTTTGTGCAGCCGGCGAAAGCCTGAGAGCCGACCACGGCACACCCCTCATTGATCTTAATAGAGGTAATGTTGATACAATCCTTAAACACCTCGCTGTCCATTGACTCTAAAGAAGAACTCAACTCTGCATAGGTAAGAGAAGTACAGCCATAGAATACGTCACCGCCATAACTGCGGATATTGTTGCTCCAGTTGATGTCATTAAGACTGGTACAACCATAGAATGCACGGAAGCCCACATTTTCGACCTTTGAGCCAATCTTTACCGACTCCAGTGCTACGCAACTGTTGAAGGCATAGTCGCTGATGGTCTTAACGCCGTCGCCTATTGTAGCAGACACAAGAGCCTTACAGTTGGAGAACGCACTCGAACCAAGGGTTGTAACGCTATTGGGTATTTCCACTGACGCAAGTTTTGTGCAGCCGGCGAAAGCCTGAGAGCCGACCACGGCACACCCCTCATTGATCTTAATAGAGGTAATGTTGATACAATCCTTAAACACCTCGCTGTCCATTGACTCTAAAGAAGAACTCAACTCTGCATAGGTAAGAGAAGTACAGCCATAGAATACGTCACCGCCATAACTGCGGATATTGTTGCTCCAGTTGATGTCATTAAGACTGGTACAACCATAGAATGCACGGAAGCCCACATTTTCGACCTTTGAGCCAATCTTTACCGACTCCAGTGCTACGCAACTGTTGAAGGCATAGTCGCTGATGGTCTTAACGCCGTCGCCTATTGTAGCAGACACAAGAGCCTTACAGTTGGAGAACGCACTCGAACCAAGGGTTGTAACGCTATTGGGTATTTCCACTGACGCAAGTTTTGTGCAGCCGGCGAAAGCCTGAGAGCCGACCACGGCACACCCCTCATTGATCTTAATAGAGGTAATGTTGATACAATCCTTAAACACCTCGCTGTCCATTGACTCTAAAGAAGAACTCAACTCTGCATAGGTAAGAGCTGTACAGCCATAGAACACGTCACCGCCATAACTGCGGATGTTGTTGCTCCAGTTGATGTCACTAAGACTGGTACAACCATAGAATGCACGGAAGCCCACGCTCTCCACATTGCTACCGACAACGACCTCCTCAAGATCTGTGCATCCGGAGAAAGCATAGTCAGCAATCTTCTTCACGGAGTATGTTTTATCTCCGTAAGACACTGTCTCAGGAATGACAACCTTTCCACTGTACTTGGTCTCCCCTGCCTTAACAGCAACAACGAGCCCTTTGGAGTCTGTAATCTCATAAGCTACACCATCAACAATGAAATCAGCAGCCTTGATGGCGATAGTACACAAAAGGGCGAACAATACGGTCACCAGTCTTTTTGTCTTAGTCTTTTCCATCTCTTCAATAATTAATAATGTTAATAAATAAGTTTTGATTTGTAATTACTACGGAGTTGTCGGCTTTGTCGCACGATGTCAGTAAGTTTGCGCCGCATAGAATGGTGAGGATGGCGGCGAACATCCATTGTCTTGTCGGCTTCATTTTATTTGTGATAATTGACGCTGCAAAAATACACAAAAAACCAAAAACTACCAAGTATTTAGCGGAAAACCAAATCTTAATAATTGTGAAATTAGCCTTTGTGTCGATAAAAGGAGCCTATCTGACGAATTTGTTTGGAGGGAATAATTATTTTTCTTACCTTTGCACTGCAAAACGAGAAAAATACATGATCTCTTGAACTCATGATGGAATTAATAACTATGAGAACATGCTAAAGAAGGCAGTTCGAGTTATGTACTCGGGGTGTCATTCGACAAGGTGCGCCTCTGCGGAGTCGCACCTTAATTATTTTATAATAATAGTTGAAAAAGTGCAAATTAATAGGATTATTTGTTTTTTTTCCCTACTTTTGCGGCCAAATGGCGATTCGTTACACGAAAAAAGAGGAGATATGGAATGCTTCGTCGCATGGCGGAGGTATCTTGCTGGGGGTGGTCTTTGGCGTGATTTTCCTGGTGTGGTGCTTCCGGAGCGACAACAACTGGGCGAGGGTAGGGGTGATCCTCTATCTCTTCGGTATGCTCGGCTCGTATATCGCCTCGACACTCTATCATGCCCTGCCAGCATACGATCGCTATAAGGGGCTGGGAGGGCACCGCTCCAAATGGAAAGAGCGTTTGCGTAAATGGGACCATGCCGCCATCTATTGGCATATTGCGGGTTCTTATTCTCCGTTGACGCTGATTGCCCTCCGCGAACAGGGTTACTGGGGGTGGAGCCTCTTCTCGTTTGTCTGGCTTTGTGCCATTGCGGGGACGATTGTCAGTTTCATCCGTTTGAAAGAGCACTCGAACTTAGAGACCTTTTGTTTCATTGGCATGGGCTTGAGTGTGCTCGTGGCCTTCAAACCGTTGATGGACTCCGTCTCTGCGGCAGCCGTCATCTGGTTGATTGCCGAGGGAGTCTGTTACATCACGGGTGCCGTCTTCTATTCGCTGAATAAGAAGAAATACATGCACTCCGTGTTCCATTTCTTCGTCCTTGCAGGCAGCGTCTGTCATATCATCGCCGTCTGGGATGTCCTGATGGAACAACTCTGAAACAATGAAAAGTGAGAAGTGAACAGTGAAAAGTGAGAGATTTATTTGGCGATTTGGGGGAATTTGTTTAATTTTGCACGCAAAATTTCTAAATCGTAATTTATCAAATAGTAAATCGTAAATTGTCAAATTGTAAATGATATGGCTTATACACGTATGACTGCTGCAGAGGCTGCGGCATTGATTAAGAATGGCGAGCATATCGCCATGAGTGGCTTTACACCTGCTGGTGTGGCCAAGGCAACAACCAAGGAGTTAGCAAAAATCGCCGTTGCTGAGCATGAGGCTGGGCGCGAGTTTAAGGTGGCAATCTTTACTGGTGCCTCCACAGGACAGAGCACCGACGGTGACCTGGCAAATGCTCAGGCTATCCTCTACCGTGCACCCTACACCACGAACCCCGATTTCCGCAAGCATGTGAATGCTGGTGAGATTCCCTACAACGACCTGCACCTGAGTCACATGGCGCAGGAGTTGCGTTATGGCTTCTATGGTGATGTGGACTGGGCCATCCTCGAAGTGTGCGACATCGAGGAGGTGGGCAACGACTATCGTGTCTATCTGACTGCCGCTGGTGGTATCTCTCCCACGGCTGCCCGTCTCGCCAAGCATGTCATCTTGGAACTCAACAGTTTCCATAATCCCAATGCGAAGTATATCCATGATGTCTATGAACCATTGGATCCTCCATACCGCAAGCCCATTCCCATCTTCAATGTGAGCGACCGTATCGGTGTACCTTACGTGAGCATTCCCAAGGAGAAAGTGGTGGGTGTCGTAGAGTGTAATATCCCTGATGAGGCCCGTGCCTTCAAGGATTCAGACCCTGTGACGGATAAGATTGGCTTCCTGACAGCAGAGTTCCTGGTTGACGAGTTGCACAAGGGTCGTATCCCCAAAGAGTTCCTGCCCCTGCAGAGTGGTGTGGGTTCTACTGCCAATGCCATTCTTGGTGCCCTGGGTGAGGACAAGCACGTGCCCGACTTCAATATCTATACTGAGGTATTGCAGGATGCCGTCGTCGGCATGATGATGAATGGTCGTGTGAAGGATGCTTCGGCCTGCTCGCTGACCGTCTCGAACGAGTGTCTGAAGCAGGTGTATGATAATATGGATTACTTCAAGAACCACCTGACACTTCGTCAGAGTGAGATATCTAACCACCCCGCTGTGATCCGTCGTCTGGGTGTCATCGCCATCAATACCGCCATCGAGGTGGATATCTATGGTAATGCCAACTCAACCCATATCAGTGGTACGAAGATGATGAATGGTATCGGCGGTTCAGGCGACTTCATCCGTAACGCGTACCTTTCTATATTTACATGTCCCTCAGTGGCTAAGGGCGGCTGCATTTCCAGTGTGGTACCCTTCGTGACCCACCAGGATTCTTCGGAGCATGATGTGAATGTCATCGTCACGGAGCAAGGTGTGGCAGACCTGCGCGGCAAGAGCCCGATGCAGCGTGCACAGACCATCATCGAGAACTGTGCACATCCCGACTACAAGCAGTTGTTATGGGATTATCTGAAGTTGGGTACTGGTGGACATACCCACCACTGCCTCACTGCCGCTTTCGCCATGCACGACACGCTGGCTCGCAAGGGTGACATGAAACTGACGGACTTCTCGGAGTACGTGAAGTAGTTTTATGAAACTAAAAACCAACACTGGCCTAATAACTATTATCGCTGCAGCAATTCTGATGCAGGCGATATTGGCTGTACAGTATTATTATACGCGCAGTCTGCTGGCCGATGAGTTGGAGAAACGGGCCCGACAAGAGTTTTGCGCAGATAGCCGCTGACTGCGGTTTCAACAGCAGTACATACTTCAGTAGCCGTTTCCATCAGCATTTCGGCATGTCGCCCACCGAATTCCGCAAGGGGGCATTACAACAAGGGGAGATTTAGTTTTTTTATATTTATAGTTTAGAGATGGAGTCAAAGTTAGTTGTTTATAATACCCTGACGCGGCAGAAGGAACGCTTCGAGCCGTTGCATGCTCCCAATGTGGGCATGTATGTGTGTGGTCCTACGGTCTATGGTGATCCCCATTTAGGCCATGCCCGTCCTGCCATCACGTTCGATCTGGTGTTTCGCTACCTGAAACACTTGGGATATAAAGTAAGGTACGTGCGTAATATTACCGACGTGGGTCATCTGGAGCATGATGCCGACGAGGGTGAGGACAAGATTGCCAAGAAGGCCCGTCTGGAACAGTTGGAGCCGATGGAGATCGCACAGTACTACACCAACCGTTACCATCAGGCGATGGATGCGCTGAATGTACTGCGCCCCAGCATCGAGCCCCATGCCACAGGTCACATCATCGAACAGCAGCAACTGGTACAGCAGATCCTCGACAATGGCTTTGCCTACGAGAGTAACGGCTCTGTCTATTTCGACATTGAGGCCTATAATAAGAAATATCAGTACGGTATCCTCTCCGGCCGCAGCCTTGAGAATATCAAGGATGCTTCACGCGAGAACCTCGATGGTGTAGGCGAGAAGCGCAATCAGGCTGACTTCGCCCTGTGGAAGAAGGCACAGCCTGAGCATATCATGCGCTGGCCCTCCCCTTGGAGCGACGGCTTCCCCGGCTGGCACTGTGAGTGTACGGCGATGGGACGTAAGTACTTAGGCGAGGAGTTTGATATTCATGGTGGTGGTATGGATCTGGTGTTCCCCCACCACGAGTGTGAGATTGCCCAGGCTCAGGCCTCGATGGGACACCCCGCCGTGAAGTACTGGATGCACAACAATATGCTGACCATCAACGGTCAGAAGATGGGAAAGTCGTACAATAACTTCATCACGCTGGAGCAGTTCTTTACGGGCAACCATCCGTTGTTGGAGAAGGCCTACTCGCCCATGACCATCCGTTTCTTCGTGCTGAGTGCTCACTATCGCGGTACAGTGGACTTCTCCAACGAGGCACTTGCAGCCGCAGAGAAAGGACTGGAGAAACTGATGAATGCGATTAGCGATTTGGATCGTGTTCAGGTGTCGGACAAGTGCGATGCCGAGACGGAGCGTGTCGTGAAGGCCCTCCGTCAGAAATGCTATGACGCGATGAACGACGACTTCGCCACACCTCAGGTGATTAGTTACCTCTTTGAGGCTTGCACCACCATCAACAAACTCGTTGATCACAAGGCTACCATCTGTGCTGACTGCTTGAGAGAACTGAAAGATGTCATGCACCTCTTCGCTGAGGACATCCTCGGACTGAAGGCTGAGAAGTCGGGCTCTAACGACACCCGTGAAGAGGCTTTTGGTAAGGTGGTCGATATGGTGCTTGAACTGCGTGCCAAGGCCAAGGCCGACAAGGACTGGGCTACCTCAGACAGGATCCGTGATGCACTTGCCGCTGCCGGCTTTGAGGTGAAGGACACGAAAGATGGCGTCACTTGGAAGTTACCGTAGGCTTTTTTTGTCATGATGACTGAAACCGTGTGCTTCTTGAAATAATCGAAAGGCACATATTCCAGTCCCTTGTATGGATTGTCCGTACCCCATGAGTTCTTCATGATGAAATATTTCCTGCCTTCGTCGTCATGGGCAATACCCACGATGGCCATCCCATGACCTTCGTCGCACCAACACACCCCGTGGTGCTGGCGCACGGCCCGTTCGGTCTTGGCGAACAGCGAGTCCATGGGGATGTTCAGGTAGCGGTCGTGCAGCCAATTGTCGGGCGTATCCAGTTCCGTCTCCGCATAATAGGGTTTGTCGTCGTCGCACATCAGTTGCAGATACTCCCCAGGTGCACAGACGCTGCGGGCAAACTCCTGTGGTGTGTATTCGGCTCCCAGCATAAACACATATCGTGGGGCGGGGGTATCCACTGAGCGCATGGCATCATAGCCCACGATACCGTATTTCTCCATCAGTCTGAGCAGGGTGGCGGCCTCGCCCCGTTTACTCTCAGGGGCCTCTGGTTCCTGCTCCATCATCTTCTCTATATAATAAGGTGAGAGGTTTACCGAGTCACCCCATGCCAGATGCTCTGTCTCGATGGCGGCGAGCATGGCGTAGATCCAGCATGTCTCACTGTCGCCCTGATCCTTCACGGGGGTCATGCGGTTCAGCACCTCGTTCGTAAAGTGCAGCGACTCATTCAGGCTGGTGGCATAACGGGAATTCTTCTTTTTTGCGCAGCCTGTCAGCAGCACCAGAATGGTTATCAGATAGACAATTCGTTTCATATCGGTTACAAAAGTACGAAATAATTCATAATTAATCATGCGAAATACATATTTTTTAGTAATTTTGCAACCGATATGAAGATAGGAGACTTTGAAATCATGGCACCTGTGGGTTCACGCGAGTCGTTGGCAGCAGCCATCCAGGCGGGGGCCGACAGCATCTACTTCGGTATCGAGAAACTGAACATGCGGGCGCATTCTGCCTCTACGTTCACCATCGACGACCTGCGCGACATTGCCCGTCAGTGCGATGAACATGGCATCAAGAGTTATCTGACGGTGAACACCATCATCTATGGCGAGGACATCCCCCTGATGCACGAGATTGTCGATGCTGCCCATGAGGCAGGCATCTCCGCCGTCATCGCCTCCGATGTAGCGGTGATGACCTATTGTAACAAGGTGGGGCAGGAGGTGCATCTCTCCACCCAACTGAACATCTCCAACATCGAGGCACTGCGCTTCTATGCCCAGTTTGCCGATGTCGTGGTGCTGGCGAGAGAACTGAATATGGAACAGGTGGCTGAGATCTACCGTCAGGTGGAGGCAGAGCATATCTGCGGCCCAAGCGGTGAGCAGATTCGTATTGAGATGTTCTGTCACGGGGCTCTCTGCATGGCCATCAGCGGCAAGTGCTATATGAGCCTCCATGCTGCCAACCGCTCTGCCAATCGTGGCGAATGCATCCAGATCTGCCGTCGTAGTTATACTGCTACGGACAACGAAACGGGCTACCAATTAGAGATCGACAATAAGTATATCATGTCGCCCAAAGATCTGAAGACCGTGCGATTCATCGACAAGATGATGCATGCTGGTGTGCGTGTCTTCAAGATAGAAGGCCGTGCCCGTGGACCTGAGTATGTCTATACCGTCGTGAAGTGCTATAAGGAAGCGATACAGGCTGTACTCGACAACACCTTCACCGAAGAGAAGAAGGACGAGTGGGATCGTCGTCTTGCCACCGTCTTCAACCGTGGCTTCTGGGACGGCTACTATCAGGGGCAACTCATGGGCGAGTGGAACAAGAACTACGGTTCCAACGCCACGGAACGGAAAGTGTATATCGGCAAGGGCGTGAAATATTTCTCCAAACTCGGCGTGGCGGAGTTTACCGTCGAGGCCACCACCTTCAAGGTAGGCGACAAGATGCTGATTACTGGTCCCACCACAGGTGTCATCTACGTCACTGCCGATGAGATCCACGACGATAACGGACCCGTCGAGGTAGCCCAACAAGGTACCAAGGTGTCTATCGCCGTTCCCGCCAAGGTCCGTCCCAGCGACAAACTCTTCAAACTGGAGCAAAGCGAGCATTAAATCATAATGGTGAAGGAATACTATCGCGGTATTGCTTTGCTGTCATGCCGGTGACGCGCTTGAAATACCGGTAAAAGGATGTGGGTTCAGTGAATCCAAGCATATAGGCTGTTTCCTGAAGTGTCTGTGTGGCTTGCGTCTCAATGAGGCGCTTGGCCTGTGCCGTCACGTATTGCTCAATCCATTTGACTGGCGAGATTCCGTTGGTGGCTTTGCGAATGACTTTACTGAGGTGCTTAGGGGTGAGGTTCAGTAAATCGGCATAATAATAGACCTCCCGTGACTCCCTATAATGTTTTACCACTAGATCACAGAAACGATTGAAGATATCCGCATGGCGGTTCTCGGTCCAATGCCGATCCTGATCCCGACGATAGTAATTGAGAAACTCATAGCCCACGGCAAGTTGCGCCAACAGGGTCTGATGGCGGTGGGGCAGTTCCTTGTCAGTATGGTTGGCGATGATGTCAAGTTGATCCACGATGGCGAGCAGGTGTGCGGCCTGTTCGTCAGTCAGCGAACAGACGGGGGCATAGTTGAACTTATCGTGGTCGTGGCTGAAGGTATGGAAACGGAGGTCATCGAGCATTTTCGGCGAGATGAACAGTAGGGTGTAGGAGAAGTCGTCGCTACAATCTATTGGGTGCATGATATGACCTGGAAGAATGATGGACAGGTCGTTCTTGTGATGGTTGATGACCCGCATGTCGTACATGGCTCGTGCACTGCCGCTCAGGATGAGGGTCAGGACGATGTGTGGAAATACGAAATCTTCGTTGTAGCCGAAAAAGCGAGGCATCTTCCGCACAATCAGGATGTCGGTCTGCTCAATGGACTGTAGTAGCGATTTTTTAGACGTCGGCATTATAAAAGAGTCTTATGTCTGTTTGCACAGAAATCCATTTTGTTTGCAAAATTACAATTTTTTTGGTAATTCTACAAACGAGAAACGACTTTTTGCCATAAAATATACCTAAATTGTTAGCGAATGAATGTGAAAAATGCTATACTTTTGTACTCAATTTATGAGAATTAAATAAGAGTCTCTAAAAAAAGGAAATGATGAAAAAGAAACTATTCCTTTCCATGTTGCTCCTGTTAGTGGGGGTCAGCATGCAGGCTCAGTCCATCGCTTCCGAGCAGATGGACGAGCGTTTTAACGATGGAACCAAGTTCCCCCGAGGCTGGTTTGGCGAAGGCTGGAAAATTAAAGACGGCAAGGCCAAGGCCAAGGCGACCGAAGATTCTGGAAACAGCGGGTTCCCCGGTATGGGAGGCGGCGGCATGCCCAGTACTAACCCGAGTACTAACCCGAGCGACAATCCCTCGGCCGGCATGCCAGGCATGGGCGGCATGTTTGGCGGCGACCGTAAAAGGACCTATCTGCTCACGCCCCCCGTGTCTGTCAATGACGGCGAGGACATGGTGTTCAGTGCCAGGAAGACCAACGGCGATGACGAAGGTGGTTTCCCTGGTGGTGGCGGTATGGGTTTCAATTTCGACCTGAAGGCCATCATGGGCTTTACCGACACCCTGTTCGTTGTGGAGCGCTCGGTGTATGGTAGGAACCAGTGGGTGCGCGTGGCTGACTTTACGAAAACGCTCACCGACAAATTCCAGACACTTACCGTGTCGGGCACTCCCAAGGGCGAATACCGTTTCCGCTTCATCTCGTATGTTGATGCAGAGATAGACAGCGTGGCGGGCTTCCACATCGACAACGAGGCGCCCGACCTGATGGTCACCGTTGACAGTCTTCACACTCACTTCGTGGATTACAGCGTTTGTGCCAAGGACAGCACCAAGGAATTCATCCTGATCAATACCGGTACGAGCCAACTGAAGGTCAATATCTCGTCGAGCATCCCCGAGTTGTTCAGCCTCGACAAAAGCAGTTTCAGTATTGCTGCCGGCGACTCGGCCAAGTTGAACGTCACGTTCCATTATCAGGCAGGCGAGATTGGCAAGAACGAGGCATTGATCAGTTTCAAGCCTGAGGATGGACGTTTGCTTAGCACCAGCATCACCGTTGCTGCCGTCATCACCGACCCTGACGCGTGGGTTGTCGATTTCAACGACAACAAGATGCCTGTCGGTTGCTTTGGCGAGGGCTTCGTGGTCAAGGAAGGCGTGGCTACTCACTATAACCCTGCTGGTGGCGGCATGGCTGCCATGGCTGCCATATTCGGTGGTGGCGGAGCCAGCGACTGGTTCATGACACCCCCACTGCACATCAAGGGCGTTAACGACGCTGTGATTTTCTCGCTGAAGAATGGCGACGGCAGTTATAAAGGTCCTATCATCGACCCACAGGCCAACGTCACCATCGAGAAGTCGGTCTATGGCAGCAACAAGTGGGAACGGGTGGATGCCTATCAGTTCAAGGATACACTCTATCACACGAAATGGATTTCCTGGCTCCCTGAAGGCGACTACCGCTTCCGCTTCCTCTCTGGCGACAGCCTCTGCATCGACAGCATTGTCGGCGGCAGCATCAACATGAATGCCCCCGACCTGCTGGTGCGTTACAATGGACGCGCTGTGCAGACTGTCAACTACGGTGTAGCCCGTGGCAATCAGACCAAGACCTTCCAACTCATCAATACGGGTACGTCGGACTTGCAACTCTATGCCATGTCGAGCGATCCTACGTTCTATACCCTGAGTGAGCAGACGTTCAACATCGCTGCAGGCGAGTCAGTCACCGTTGACGTGACATTCAACTTTAACGCCGATGCTTTGGGCGCTCATCAGGCAGCACTCGTGCTTGCCCCGACAAACTGTCAGATAGCCACGCAGATGATTTATCTCTCTGCTTACATCACCTACGAGGATGCATGGTCTGAGAACTTTGAGCAGGAATACGAGGTCGAGGAAGGCGAAACCCCAGAGTTGCCAATAGGTTGGGAAACCACCGGCTGGTTGATGACCAAGGGTGGCGGTATGGACATGATGGCCATGATGGGTATGGGCGGTGGCGAGAAGTCGTGGGCTCCTCATACCGACAGCGATGCCTACGAACTCATCACCCCAAGCGTGCAGGCCAAGAAGGGTGATGTGCTGCGCTTCTATGCTGACGTCAGCAGTGGCTGGCTCAACGTGTTCTACAAGTGCGAAACTGATGCCGACTGGACCTATCATGACACCTATATCACAGCAGACTCCATCTACTTCATCGCACCACTCTCGGGCGTTTATCAGTTGAAGTTCACGGGCAGTTCAGTATCCGTCGATGACTTTGTCGGCTTCTTGAAGCCCATGGATTGGGCTGACCTGAAGGATGACAGCCAATTTGAAGATCAGAATGCTGAGGTCATTGAACACTTCAAGGACAAAAAAGTCAACGTCGCCTATGACCGCGTACTCTCTGCCACCCAGCAGAGCGATGGCAGTTGGGTTCCCCGTGCCTATGTTGTCAGTTTGCCTTACGACTACGACTTCACAGACTATAATGCGGCCGACCAGGCCAGGATCTACCGTATGCGCTTCAAAGAAGAATACTACAAGCAGTTCATCTTCCTGCCAGAAGACAACGCCAATCCCAATCTTATGCAAGCCGGTAGGGCCTGTCTCGTTGTCGTCATGAGGGGACAGTTGAATCTCAACGCCACTGGTGTTGCGCTCACTAATACCATTATTGATGACGAACAGAATGTGGTCAACAGTTTCGAGGACTGGTACTTCGAGGATAAGTTTACGCCCGTAGGAAAGTGGCAGGCTAACTTCCGCAGTATTTCCGACGCGGAGGCTGATGGAATGAATATCTATGGTCTGCGCGACGATGGCACCTGGGCACGCTTCCAGTCGGGTGGTGATGCAGAGCAGAACCGTCTGTCTGCCTACCGTGGCTATTTCGAGGCCGATGCTTCGTCAGCACGCACGCGTGCCGCTGCCCAGCCTGGCACCTACAAGACGATGTTCCAGATGATTGACCAGCAGGGTACCAGTGCCAGCGAGAACGTCAACAGCGATAACCTGGACTACGAAGCCACCATCCCTTACATCGAGAGTGCGTCCACAGGTATCCAACCCACTATCCAGACCATTGATGCCGACGGTACCAGCCGTTACTTCGACCTGCAAGGCCGTCTGCTCAATGGCAAGCCTGTCAAGGGACTATATATTGAAAATGGCAAGAAAATCATCGACCGCTAAAATACTCGTTTGTATTTTTGCTTGTTTACAAGGTTCGATTGTGCCCGCTGAGGCACAGTCGAACCTTCATCGTTTAGACAGCATCCTGACGCTGAACTATCGCAAGGGGGATGTGGATACGGCGTATATCACACGGCCTACAACGAAGTGGACTGTCACGGCGCGAATGAATGTGTCGGGGGCAAAGATTGAGGCTGAGGGAATCGATAATGGTCAACATTTCAAGTCGGAGATGGAAGCAGCCAGGAAAGCCACGCTCAGCATGGGTGTCAGTTACCTTGGTCTCTCGCTCAGCGTGGCGCTCAATCCCGCCAAACTGATGGGTAAATACCGCGACTTCGAACTGAACTTCAACAGTTATGGGCGGCGCTTTGGCTTCGATGTCATCTATCAGGATGCCAAGAACTTCACGGGCTGGCATGACCACGAGGGGATGGAGCGCATTACACTGCCTGACGGTCTGCTGTCGGTAAAGACACTGAACCTGAATGCCTTCTATGTCCTCAACAGCCGCCGTTTCTCCTATCCCGCCGCCTTCTCGCAGAGTTACATCCAGCGGCGCTCTGCCGGCAGTTTCCTCCTGGCAGCGTCGGGTATGAGCCAGCGTGCTACCCTCGACTGGGATCAGGAGATGCAACTGAAGATCACAAACATCGGTCTTGGGGCGGGCTATGGCTACAACTACGTGCCAGATCAGGGGTGGCTACTGCACATATCCGCCCTGCCCACGTTCATCGTCTATAGCAACACATCCATGACTTTCGATAACACGCGAGTACCTCTTCGCTACCATTTCCCCGAGGTTATCATCACTGGGCGCGGTGCCGTCGTTCACCAGTGGAGCAACAAGTTCATCGGTATGTCGATGGTATTCAACTTCACCAACAACGGCAACGAGGAGAGCCTCGCCCTGCACAACATCAAATGGCGCATCCGCACATTCTTCGGCCTGAGGATCTGACAATAGTCTTTTAGCATCCTCAGGAATCGGTATCAGCGTACCACTTGCGTAAACTCCGGCTTGGCACCTGCTTCCTTACCCATCGTCACGTAGATGGTTGAGGTCTGTGCACCGCCACCGCCGAAGCCCTGGCTCTTCACCTTGAACTCATAGTCGATGCTGTCGTCGGTGATACGCTTACCGCAGGTCTCAGGGGTGCCGAGGGGGAACTGATAACTGGAACAGGCAGCCTCGAAGATGGCCTTCTCGGCATCTGTCACAGGCTTCTGCTCGGAATAGGCGGGCAGAGGCTTTACAGAGCCTTTCTTATAACCGTTCTCCTTCAGGAATCTGTCGAGTTCCTTCGCCGCTGATGCCACCCTGGCGGCACGCACACCGTAGCCCGCCTGTATGTTCGCCTTTGGCAGTGCCTTCTTGAGCGCGTCAGCCGAGGTGTTCAGACCACCGCTGCCGAAGGTGCAGAAGGGCACCACTTTCTTGTCGGCAAAGTCCTGCTCTTTGAGGAGTGATGCAATGGGCGAGGCATAGGTACCACCCCAGATGGGATAGCCGAGGAAGATAATATCGTAGTCGGCAATCTTCGCCTTGATGGGTTTAATCTTGGGTAGCGTACCGCTCTGGGTCTCGCGCTGGTTGCGCTGCATCGTCTCCTGGAAATTGCCGGAATAAGGCACTTCGGGGAGAATACTCTCTATGTCGGCACCGAGTTGTTTCTGCAACTCCTCCGCCACAGCCTTGGTACTTCCCGACTCTGAGAAATAAAGGACCAGTTTCTTTTGAGCAAGACTTGTCATTGAAACCATCATTGCAATGAATAATAAAACCTTTTTCATAATCCTGTTATTTTGTTGAGTATAATGTTTAGTTGTCTGTCTCAGCCTTGGCGCTGAAGGCCAACGCATACATCCGCATCTGTCTTACCATCGCCAGGAGACCATTGCTGCGGGTAGGGGAGAGGTGTTCCTTCAGGCCTATCTTGTCAATGAAGTAGAGGTCGGCATCGAGTATCTCTTGTGGCGTATGCCCGCTGAGCACGCGAATGAGCAGACTCACGATGCCCTTCACGATCAGCGCATCACTCTCCGCCCGAAAGCGAATCAACTTTTCACTTTTCACTTCCCCACTTTTCACTTCTTCACTTTTCACTTCTTTCACTTCCTCCGCCACCAGCCACACGCGACTCTGGCACCCGTCAATCAGGTTCTGTTCCGTCTTGTATTTGTCTTCAAGCGGTTCCTGTTCGTTGCCCAGATCAATGAGCAACTGATATTTGTCCATCCAGTCGTCAAAACCGGCGAACTCCTCGATGATCTCGTCTTGAATCTCGTTGATTGTCATTATTCTTGTCTTTTGATGTTCTGTTGTGCCCAAATTACAGATGAGATGACAGCCGTCAAGGCAATAATTTCATTTTTTCTCATAAGTTTTTTGCGTTTCGGTTGCAAAATTACGAAAAAAAATGTATTTTTGCAAAAAAAATAAGAACATAATGGCTAGAAACGTAAAATGGTCGGACGATTATTGGCTCTTGCTGATGCATATCTACTTGCAGAAACCGGTGGGTATCAAACCGATGTACAGTCGGAAGATGGTGAATCTGAGCCTGGAACTCCACATCGCACCCAACATCCTCTTTGCACGGATGTGTCAGATAGCCAATTTGGAGACTCCGCGCATCGAGCATTTCTGGGAGACCTATGGCAACAACCCCAAGAAACTCTCACGCGCCGTCAAACTATGGCGTGAGATGCGGGGCTATGGCACGGCAAACGCTTTCTTTGATGGCGTGGAGGTCAACGAGACCTTTGAGCGCGACTTCCGTCCCATTGCCGGCAAGGGTACGATGAAGCCGGTGATGCTCATCCTCATCCTCGACCTCTATTTCCGTCTCACGCCCAACACGATGGTCGTTGAGACACCGGAGGTACAGGAACTGGCACGGCTCATCAAGATTCCTCCTCTGGATGTGGTTGATACGATGGAGGTGTTTCAGCATTGCGACCCCTACCTGAACAGGAAGGATGTGACGTTCAGTCCGCTGCTCCTGCCGTGTACGGAGGTGTGGCGGCGTTTCGGCAATGCCAAGACCGAGGAACTGGCCTCGTATGCGGCACAGTTGAAGGAATATTTTAAATAATGGCACAGGGTCAGATACAGGAACAGAGACAGACGCAGGGGCAGAAACTGACACAGTCCATCTCCCACCAGCAGTTGTTGCAGGCCACGCTCGTGGAACTGCCCATCACCCAATTGGTGGATCGTGTCAATACGGAGATGAATGACAATCCCGCCTTGGAGGCCGATGCCGGTTATGATACCCCAGATACCCCAGATACCCCGGACTATCCGGATTATCCGGATGACCCGGAAATCTCTGACGATTATGCCGTCAGCGCCGAGCGCGAGGAACGGCAGTCGGCCTTGGATGAGGCTCTTGCCGGTATTGGGCGCGACGATGAGGATTTGCCCGTCTATCACGGTGGCAGCAATGTGGCTGACGACCGTGAGGAGATAGTCTACGGACAGAGTGAGTCGTTCTATGACCAGTTGATGGCACAGGTGGGCGAGACGGAACTGACCGACCGTCAGCGGGATATCATGGAGTACCTGATTGGCTCGCTGGATGACGACGGGCTGTTGCGCAAGCCCTCGGATGTCATCAGCGACGAACTGGCCATCTATCACAATATCGATGCCTCCCACGAGGAGATAGAACACGTGTTGAGCGTGTTGCAGGACTTCGACCCGGCAGGCATTGGTGCCCGTTCGCTACAGGAGTGCCTGCTCATACAGATCAGCCGTCGCGACGACTCGAAGGTGAAGGCGCTGATGCAAACGGTCATCGCCGACTATTTCGAAGCCTTTACCAGGAAGCACTGGGACAAGATACAGGCAGCGCTCTCGTTGACCGATATCCAGGCCGCGGCGCTGTTCAAGGAACTGCGTAAGTTGAATCCCCGTCCGGGGGCCTCGATGGGTGAGACCGTAGGGCGCAGTATCCAGCAGATCACCCCCGACTTCGTCATCGACACGCAGGACGACGGGACCATCACCTTCACCCTCAACAACGGTGAGGTGCCGGAACTGAAAGTCTCGCAGTCGTTTGTCGACTCGATGAAGGAATATCAGGACAGTAAGGAGCAACTGAGTCGTCAGACCAAGGAGGCGCTGCTCTATATCAAGAAGAAGGTGGAAGCGGCACAGGGTTTCATCGATGCCATCAAGGTGCGCCGCCACACACTGATCGTCACCATGCAGGCCATCATCTCGTTGCAGCGCCAGTTCTTCCTCGACGGCGACGAGGCTTCGTTGCGTCCGATGATCCTGAAGGATGTGGCAGAGAAGACAGGCCTCGACCTGAGCACCATCTCACGTGTCAGCAATTCAAAGTATGCCCAGACGCGCTGGGGCACATTCCCCCTGCGCCATTTCTTCAGCGACAGTTATGTGACGGAGAGTGGCGAGGAACTCTCTACCCGGCAGATCAAGGCTGCCCTGCGCGACATTGTGGAGGCGGAGGATAAACCGCTGAGCGATGATGCCATCAAGGAACTGTTGGCCCAGAAGGGTTTCCCGATAGCCCGTCGGACGGTGGCCAAATATCGCGAACAGTTAGGAATCCCCATTGCAAGACTGAGGAAGTGAAGAGGGAGAAGACCATCATATTGACTGCAAAGGTGGTGAGCCTGGTGTTCACACCGTTCTATCTGCCTATTCTCGGACTGATAACGCTGTTCACGCTGAGTTATCTCCGTCAGATGCCGTGGCTGTATCAGTTGCAGGTGCTCATCATGGTGTATTTCTTCACCGTCCTGCTGCCTACGATGCTGATTCACCTCTACCGCCGTTATCATGGATGGACGCTGATTCAGTTGGGCAACAAGGAGCGCCGTATGGTGCCATACGTCATCAGTATTCTCTGTTACTTTGCCTGTGCCTACTGGATGGACTATCTGCACATCCCCCATTTCATGAGCAATATCGTGACGGCGGCTCTGTTCATCCAGATTGTCTGTGCCCTGATCAATGTGTGGTGGAAGATTTCAGCCCACATGGCAGCCATCGGCGGTGTGGCAGGTGCCTTGTTCGTCTTCGCCGAGGTGTTCACCTTCAATCCCGTCTGGTGGCACTGTCTCGTCTTTGTCGTGGCAGGCATCCTCGGCACCAGTCGTATGATCCTCCGTCAGCACACGTTAGGGCAGGTTGTGGCAGGCTTCTTCGTCGGTATTGTCTGTTCTATCACCGGTCTCATCTTCCTATAAGAATGTAAATTGTCAAATCGTAAATAATATGTCTCCTTTAGTAAGTATCATCATGGGCAGCACGAGCGACCTGCCCGTTATGGAGAAAGCCTGCAAGTTGCTCGACGAGATGCAGGTGCCTTTTGAAGTGAATGCCCTCTCTGCCCACCGTACGCCGGAGGCCGTGGATGAGTTTGCCCGTACCGCCCAGGAGCGTGGGGTGAAGGTGATTATCGCCGGTGCCGGTATGGCAGCCGCCCTGCCGGGTGTCATTGCCGCCTCCACCACGTTACCTGTCATCGGTGTTCCCATCAAGGGTATGCTCGACGGTCTTGATGCGCTCCTCTCCATCGCCCAGATGCCCCCGGGTATCCCTGTGGCCACCGTCGGTGTGAACGGGGCACAGAATGCCGCCATCCTCGCTGTGGAGATGATGGCGCTCAGCGACCATTCCCTGGCGCAGCGACTGGCTGTCTACAAGGGTAGTCTGAAGATTAAGATTGAAAAGGCCAACGAGGAATTGGCAGGAATCAAGTATCAGTATAAGACGAATTAAATGTATCAGAGAAGATTTTCCACGGAGGCGCGTGTCGGCAATATCGGCATTGGCGGCTCCAACCCCATCCGTATCCAGTCGATGGCGACGGTGGATACCAACGACACTGAGGGCTGTGTGGCGCAGGCCAAGCGTATCATCGACGCTGGTGGCGAACTGGTGCGCTTCACCACGCAGGGTACCCGTGAGGCGGAGAACATGAAGAATATCTCTGCCCGTCTGAAGGCCGACGGCTATCAGACGCCCCTTGTGGCCGATGTGCATTTCACGGCCCATACCGCCGATGTGGCTGCCCTCTACTGTGAGAAGGTGCGCATCAATCCCGGCAACTATGTCGATCCCGGACGTACCTTCAAGCATCTGGAATATACCGATGAGGAGTATGCCGCCGAATTGCAGAAGATTGAGCGACAACTAGTACCCTTCCTGAACATCTGTAAGGCGCACCATACAGCCGTGCGTATCGGCGTGAATCACGGTTCGCTCAGCGACCGTATCATGTCACGCTATGGCGACACGCCTGAGGGGATTGTGGAGAGTTGTATGGAGTTCCTCCGCATCTTCAAGCGCGAGAACTTCAACGATGTGGTCATCTCCATCAAAGCCTCGAATACCGTCGTGATGGTCACTACCGTCCGCTTGCTTGTCAAGACGATGGACAAGGAGGATATGCACTATCCGCTGCACCTCGGCGTCACCGAGGCAGGCGAGGGCGAGGACGGGCGCATCAAGAGTGCTGTGGGCATCGGTGCCTTGTTGACTGAAGGCATAGGCGATACCATCCGCGTCTCTCTGAGCGAAGAACCCGAGTGTGAGATTCCCGTCGCTCGCAAACTCGTGGATATGATTGACGAGTGTGCTGCCCTCCGTGCTGAGGCTGAAGCCTCTATCAAGGATGACACCATCACCCTTAATGTCTTTTGCCAAGATTGGGAAACGCTGCAATTGAAGGCAGCGATGGCCGTCGGTGCCTTGCTCATCGATAAGAAGGCGCATCATCTTATTATCAGGGATGCCCCGAAAGGCCAGGATGGCCCGGAAGGCCCGGGGAAACTCACTGAACTCGCTGATGCGATCCTTCAGGCCGCCCGTATCAAGTTCACCAAGACCGAATACATCTCCTGCCCGGGTTGTGGGCGCACGCTCTACAACCTCCAAGAGACCATCGCCCGTATTAAAGCCGCCACGAAAGACTTTGTCGGCTTGAAGATCGGCATCATGGGCTGTATCGTCAACGGCCCTGGTGAGATGGCCGATGCCGACTACGGCTACGTCGGTGCTGGTCGAGGCAAGATCTCCCTCTACCGCGCCAAGGAGTGTGTGGAAAAGAATATCCCTGAGTCCGAGGCCGTCGAGAAACTCCTCGAACTCATCCGCCAAGACCGAGCCTAAAGAAAAATCCCGCCCATCGGCGGGATTTGTTATTTCATCAGGATCTGAGAGAGTTCCTTCATGCCCTCGGAGGCCCCTTTCTGGATCTGTTGCACGCGGCCTCCGGCACTGACCGGATTGGGGTCTATCAGATAGACGGGGATGCCGGGACGGGCATAATGGAGCAGACCGGCAGCAGGATAGACCACGAGGGAGGTGCCGATGATGATGAGGATGTCGGCATCTTCTACTTCCTCGATAGCAGTCTCAATCATAGGCACTGCCTCGCCAAAGAACACGATGAAAGGACGGAGCAGCGAGCCGTCGCCGGCCTTCGTGCCAGGCTCTACCTCGCAGTTCTCAGGGGTGAGCGTAATCTGGTAACGCGGATCATCGACGTTACGGCTGGAGCACACCTTCATCAGTTCGCCGTGCAGGTGGATGACCTTCGAGGAACCAGCCATCTCGTGGAGGTTGTCCACATTCTGAGTGACGACGGTCACATCGTACTGCTCTTCCAGTTTTGCCACCAGTTTATGTCCCTCGTTGGGCTGCACGCCCCAGCATTTCTTGCGGAGCATATTATAGAAGTTGGTTACGAGTGTGGGGTCGGCCTCCCAGCCTTCGTGGGTGGCGACTTTCTGTACGGGATAGTTCTCCCAGAGGCCGTCAGCATCGCGGAACGTCTTGAGTCCGCTCTCCACCGACATGCCTGCGCCAGTCAATACAACAATCTTTTTCATAAGCAAAATGATAATAATCCGCTGCAAATTTACAAAAAGTGCCACAGATTTTACATTAATTCACTACTTTTTTGTATTAATCTGTGTTAATCTGTGCAATCTGTGGCTAAAAAGTATTACCTTTGCAGCCGATTTTGGAAGTTACACATTATTTATAATAGAAAAGAATGGATAAAGTAAGTTACGCTTTAGGTCTTGGTATCGGACAGCAGTTGGCTCAGATGGGTGCCCAGGACATCAGTGCTGAGGATTTCGCACAGGCTATTAAGGATGTGCTGGAAGGCAACGAGTTGAAGGTGTCGCACCGCGAGGCTCAGGGCATCGTACAGGACTATTTCCAGAAACAGGAGCAGAAACTGTCGGCAGAGCGTGCCGAGAAGGGCAAGGCCCATAAGGAGGCCGGCGAGAAGTACCTGGCCGAGAATGCCAAGAAGGCTGGTGTCATCACCCTGCCCAGTGGCTTGCAGTATCAGGTGCTGAAGGAAGGCAACGGCAAGAAGCCGACGGCGAAGGACACCGTGATGTGCCACTATGAGGGTTTCCTCATCGACGGTACGGTCTTCGACAGCAGCGTGCAGCGTGGCGAGCCCGCCACCTTCCCCTTGCAGCAGGTGATAGCCGGTTGGACGGAAGGTCTGCAGTTGATGCAGGAGGGTGCCAAGTACCGTTTCTTCATCCCCTACCGCCTGGGTTATGGCGAGGGTGGTGCCGGCAGCAGCATACCGCCGTTTGCAGCCCTGATTTTCGATGTGGAGTTAATACAAGTAGTTTAAACAAATAACAACAGAAAAGCAATGAAAAAATTAATGTTTGTAGCCGTTATGGCTATTGCAGCCGCAGCATTTACCGGTTGTGGCAATTCTACTCCGAAGGCAAGCCTGAAGAGCGATGTTGATACCATGAGTTATGCCATTGGTCTGGCACAGACTCAGGGTCTGAAGGAATACCTTGTAGGTAGTCTGGGTGTTGACACAGCCTATATGGGTGAGTTCATCAAGGGTCTGAACGAGGGTGCCAACGCTGGCGACAACAAGAAGAAGGCCGCCTACTATGCCGGTATCCAGATTGGTCAGCAGATCTCTACCCGTATGATCAAGGGTATCAACCACGAGGTGTTTGGGGATGATTCCACCAAGACCATCTCTATGAAGAACTTCATGGCTGGTTTTGTGGCCGGTACCACAGGTAAGGGAGCCCTGATGACAGTTGACTCTGCCCAGAATGTGGCTCAGGCACTGATGCAGGCTATCAAGGCCCGTGAGATGGAGAAGACCTACGGTTCGAACAAGGAGGCCGGTGAGAAGTTCCTTGCTGCCAACGCCAAGAAGGACGGTGTGAAGACGCTGCCCAGCGGTGTGCAGTACAAGGTGATCAAGGAAGGCAACGGTGCCATTCCTGCCGATACCTCTCTCGTGAAGGTACACTACGAGGGTCGTCTGCTGAACGACTCTGTCTTCGACAGTTCCTACAAGCGCGGCGAGCCTATCAACCTGCGCTGCAACCAGACCATCAAGGGCTGGACCGACGCCATGGTTCACATGCCTGCCGGTTCTATCTGGGAGGTTTACATTCCTCAGGATCTTGCTTACGGCGAGCGCGAGCAGGGTATCATCAAGCCCTTCTCCATGCTGATTTTCAAGATTGAACTCCTTGAGGTTAATCCTAAGAAGTAATGAAGAAAGTGATTATACTGGCACTCGCCCTTGTGGCGGGTGCTTCTTTGTATCCTGCCGACGCTGCGAAGAAGAAGGACAAGAAACAGCCTGCCACGCCTGTGGTGGAGGCTGTGCAGTTGACTACCAGTAGCGATTCTGTCAGTTATACGGCAGGAATGAGTCTCACCAAAGGGTTGATACCGTATCTCATCCAGCAGAGGGGTGTTGACACTACCTACATGGCCGACTTCGTAAAGGGCTTCCAGGAAATGGAAAAGAAGGTTGACGACCCGAGGATGAAAGCCTACGTGGTTGGCATGGAGATAGCCACCATGGTGCATGACCGTATGTTGCCGGATTTGGTAAAGCAATTCACCGACTCACCCGACTCTATCGTCAGCAGTCTGCTCTATCGCGGTTTTGCAGATGCCCTACGGAACGACACAACCTATTTCACTCAGCAGGCAGCAGAAGCCTTCTTCGGTGAGAAGGAGCGCAAGGATAAGGCCGCCAAGGAGGAGAAACTCTACGGACCGAACCGTGATGCCGGCGAGAAGTTCCTGGCCGAGAATGCCAAGAAGGAAGGGGTGGTTGTCCTGCGCAGCGGACTCCAGTACAAAGTGCTCGTGAAGGGTGAGGGCGAGATTCCCAAGAAATCAGACAAGGTGCAGGTGCATTACGAGGGTCGTCTGATTGACGGTACGGTGTTCGACGCTTCCAAGAAGCATGGCGACAAGCCGATGGAGTTCCGTCCTGATCAGGTGATTGCCGGTTGGACAGAAGCCCTGACGATGATGCCTGTGGGTTCGAAGTGGCAACTCTATATCCCCTACAAACTGGCATACGGCAACCGTAACCAGGGACAGATCAAGCCTTACAGTGCCTTGGTCTTTGACGTAGAACTTGTTGGAATCGTCAAAAGTGAGAAGTGATGGAGAAAATAGATCATCTTGACAGGAAGATCCTGCGCATTCTCTCGAAGAATGCCCGTATCCCGTTTAAGGATGTGGCAGCCGAGTGCAATGTCTCGCGTGCCGCTATCCACCAGCGTGTACAGCACCTCATCGAGGCCGATGTCATCACAGGCAGTGGCTTCGATGTCAATCCGAAGAGCCTGGGCTACAGTACCTGTACCTATGTGGGTATCAACCTGGAAAAGGGCTCGATGTACAAGGATGTGGTGGAGCGCCTGCAGCATATTCCCGAGGTGGTGGAGTGTCACTTCACCACGGGGCCTTACACGATGATGGTAAAACTCTATGCCCGTGACAACGAACAGTTGATGGATCTGCTCAACGGCAAGTTGCAGGGCATCCCCGGTGTCGTGGCCACAGAGACTCTGATCTCATTGGAACAGAGTATCAAACGGGAAATTCCTGTTAATCTGGATGAAGAATAACAGGTATGGGTAAGTTTGAATTGCAGTCGTATCTCGACAAGGTCTATGCCCGCTTTCCCGAGGCGGCGTATCAGCCCGTCATCGGTATCACGGGCAATTTTGAGGATATCACCTGTAAACTGAGTCAGGGCTACTACCAGTCAGTGGTGGCTGCCGGTGGCGTGCCGATGATCATCCCGCCCGTCGAGGATGCCAACACCCTGGTGAACACCCTTGACCGCATCGACGCACTCATCCTGAGTGGCGGCGGTGACATCAACCCGCTCTTCGGCGGTGACGAGCCCTCGCCCCGTCTGCGTGGCATCAACCAGAAGCGCGACTTACCCGAACTTATGATTACCCGTCTGGCCTACAACCGTCAGATACCTATCCTGGGCATCTGTCGCGGTATCCAGACACTCGCCATCGCCCTGGGCGGTAAGGTGGCGCAGGACATCAGTATCCAGGCGAACATCAAGCATTCGCAGGAGGCCGACCGCGCCGAACAGACGCACAGCGTGAAAATCGACGAGGATTCTGTTCTCTACCGGCTCTATGGCGAGGAAAAGATCTATGTCAACTCCTTCCACCACCAGGCCGTGAAGGATCCCGGCGACAAGTTCCGTGTGGTGGCGAAGTCGAGCGACGGCATCATCGAGGCGATGGAGAGCAGCGAGTTCAAGTCCATCATCGGTGTGCAGTGGCATCCAGAGTGCTTCGAGGAGGGTATGCCTCTGTTCCGCTGGCTGGTGGAGGAGGCGAAGGCTTTCCGTTGTGCCAACGAACTGCACGACCGCGTGCTGACCCTCGACACCCACTGTGATACGCCGATGTTCTTCCCGCAGGGCATCCATTTCGACCACCGTGACTCAAAGATCCTCGTTGACTTGCACAAGATGAGCGAAGGGCGTCAGGATGCCACTGTCATGGTGGCCTATCTGCCACAGCCGAAGATAGGGGAGACCTTCTCTTCACTCGTTGACTTTGACGTGCCGGGGCCATTGGAATATGCCGACCTTATCTTCGACAAGATCGAGGAGATTGTCGAGGCCAACCGCCAATACATCAGCATTGCCCGCACGCCGGGCGACCTCTATGAGGACAAGCGCCACGGACGGAAGTCGATTATGCTGGGCATTGAGAACGGACTGGCGCTCAACGGCCAGTTGCAGAACCTGCAGCACTTCGCCCAGCGCGGGGTGGTCTATATGACGCTCTGTCATAATGGCGACAATGAGATATGCGACTCTGCCAGGGGCTGTAACACCCATGGCGGCGTGAGTCGTTTCGGCGAACAGGTGATCCGCGAGATGAACCGTCTCGGTATTATGGTCGACCTGAGTCATGCCGCTGAGAAGAGTTTCTATGATGCTTTGGATATCAGTAGTCTGCCCATCGTGTGCAGCCATAGCAGTTGCCGGGCACTCTGCGACCATCCCCGTAACCTCACCGACGACCAGATGCGTGCCTTGGCCGCCAAGGGTGGTGTGGCACAGACCACGCTCTATCCGGGTTTCTTGAAGAAGGATGGCGAGGCGACCATCATGGATGCCATTGCCCACCTGGAGCATGCCATCAAGATCATGGGCATCGACCACGTCGGATTAGGCACCGACTTCGACGGCGATGGTGGTGTACGAGGTCTGGCTGACGCTTCCGAACTGATCAATTTCACCCGTCAACTCCTGGCCCGCCGCTACAGCGAGCGTGACATCCAGAAGATCTGGGGCGGTAACTTCCTTCGTGTCATGGGAATCGTGCAGAAAAAAAATAGTAATTAGTAATTAGTAATTATGATTACTTAGAATGATGATGAAACTGAATAGAAAAAGGAGTTTGTACCGTGTCGTGAGGGTGGGAGTGATACTTTTCACTTTTCACTTTTCACTTTTCACTTCCTGTGGTCTCCGTAAGCAGGCCACCGACAACAGTGTCTCGATGCAGCCCGTCGGCCCGACGTTCTGTGCCGACAGTGCCTACCTGTTCTGTCAGCAGCAGTGCGACTTCGGCCCGCGGACGATGAACAGCAAGGCCCACGATGACTGTGAACAGTGGATTGTCCGGAAATTTCAGTCTTACGGCATGACCGTTATCCCCCAGAAGACCGTACTCCAAGGCTACGACGGCACACCGCTCCGTAGCACGAACATCATCGCCAGTTACAAACCCGAACTCACCTCGCGCATCCTGCTCTGTGCCCACTGGGACTCCCGTCCCTGGGCTGATAACGACCCCGACGAGGCCAACTGGCACAAACCCGTGATGGCTGCCAACGACGGAGCCTCCGGCGTGGCCGTGATGCTTGAGATCGCCCGTCTGCTTCCTGACTCCCTGACCATTGGCATTGATTTCATCTGCTTCGATGCTGAGGACTATGGCTATCCCCAATGGGAAACGGGCATCGACCCCGGCAACACTTTTGCCTTGGGTGCACAGTACTGGTCGGCGAATCCCCACAAGCAAGGATACACGGCGCGTTATGGCATCCTACTCGACATGGTGGGCGGACAGGGCGCACAGTTCCATCAGGAGGTGATGTCGAAGCATTATGCCGGCAGCATTGTCGACAAAGTATGGCGCGCTGCTTCTGTGGTGGGTTATAGTTCTTTCTTCCCAGTGAAAGAGGGTATTGGCATCACCGACGACCATCTCCCCGTGAACACCGTTGCCAAGATCCCCTGCATCGATATTATCCCCTATTATCCCTTCTGCGAGCAGAGCAGTTTCGGCCCCACATGGCATACTGTCAACGACGATATGGCGCATATCGACAAGAACACCCTTCAGGCCGTCGGCCAGACCGTCATTCAGGTGCTCTTCTCTGAGAAATAGGTAAAAGTCTTTTGTTTTGTTAGGCGTCGGCAAAGACCTTTCCGTCGTCAAGGATAATCTGTCGCTTGGTGTATTCGCTGTGGAAATCGTTTTTCAGGCGGTCCAGATAGCGGGCACTCTCCCATTTGCACATCGGCAGGTCGTGGAGCAGGTAGTTGCCGCATGCCTCCGGTTGTGTGGCGGGAACCTCTGTCTGCGTGAGGATCCACGCTAAGCATTCGATGGTCAGTTGGCGCATATCCTCGACGGTGTAGGTACCCGTCATGATGATATACATACCCGTCAGGCAGCCCATCGGACCGACATACACCACATCGTCCTTCACCCGGCTGTTGCGGAACCAGGTGGCCATGAGGTGCTCCATGCTATGGATGGCAGCCGGGGCTACGGCAGGCTCCTTGTTGGGTTCTGTGATGCGCAGGTCGAACGTGGTAAACCCCTTATCCTCACGCGACACGTAGATGCCGGGCTTCAAATGCGTGTGGTCAATCGTAAAACTTTGTATAACTTCCATAATTACAGGCTTTCGATGAATGTCTTGGTGACGTGGAAGGAGTTCTGGGCGATGGTATCCCAGAAGTCGTGGTACTGCGAGGCGTCAGTGTCGCGCAGGGGGATGTCGCTGATGACGCGGAACGAGATGAACGGCACCTTGTAGATGTAGCAGACCTGGGCGATAGCGCACGACTCCATATCGACAGCCTTCGCATCGGGGAAGTGGCCCACGATCTCACGCATCTTCTCCTTGGAATCCACGAACCAGTTGCCGGTGACGATGAGTCCGGGCTTTGCCCCCGCCTGCTGCGCCTTCTCCAGCAGATAAGGGTCGGCCTGATAGCGCACAGGCAGTCCCTGCACCTGCCCATAGACGGTGGTGTCGTCGATGGCCTTGCCACAGTACACGTCGTGGTAGGTCAGTTCGCTGCTCACCACCACATCCTGTAGGTTGATGTCATCACCATTACCGCCTGCACAACCAGTGGAAATAATGCAGTCGGGCTTGTACTGGCGGATCATCTCCACCGTCTGGATGGCGGCATTCACGGTGGCGATGCCACTCTTTTGCAGGATCACCCTGTCTTCGGGGAATAACGGACGGAGTTGCCTCAATTCCTTTTCCATCGCTACAATCATTCCAATCTTCATATCTTTTTACTTTTTTGTGGTTTTACATTCGGGCGTCGGGGTGCTGATACACTTTGTGGCGCTGGCGCACGGCCTCATACATCAGGATGGCGGCGGAGACGCTGACATTGAGGGAGTCGAGGCAACCGAGCATGGGGATGCGGATATGCGCGTCGGCAGCCTCGCGCCATTGTTGGGAGAGTCCTGTCGATTCCGTGCCCATGACAATGGCTGTCGCATGCCCCATATCGTAGTCGTAGTAGTCGTATGAGTCTTGCAACTGGGCCGTGAGGATGCGGATCTGATGCTCCTTGAGGAAGTCGATGCACTCCTTGGAAGAACAGACGGCTGTGGGGACGCTGAACACCCCGCCGATGCTGGCGCGGATCAAATTCGGGTTGTAGAGGTCGGTGAGTGGGTCGCACACGATGACGGCATCCACCTGGGCAGCCTCTGCCGTGCGCAGGATGGCCCCCAGGTTGCCGGGCTTCTCCACGCTTTCCAATACCACGATGAGCGGGTCAGAATTCTTGAAAGCCAGGTCTTTCAGCCGGTGCGCCTTGCATTTCGCCACGGCAATGATACCCTCCGTGCCCTCGCGATACGCCATCTTCTCATACACCTGCGGGGTGACAACAATATGTTCGTGTTCGACGGCAAGACCGTCGAGCACGAACATCTCTTCTATCTCGTAGCCGCAGGCGATGCAGTGCTCTATCTCGCGCTGCCCTTCCACCACGAAGCGTCCTTCCTCGCGGCGCAGTGCCGACTTCTGCTGCAGTGCCACCACGTGCTTCACACGGGCGTTCTGTACGCTGGTAATCGTCATTTCTTCCATATCTGCCTGCAAAGGTACGTTTTTTCTCTGAGAAAGTGGCGCATTTTGCGGATTATATTTAAAACCTGTCAGAAAAGTCGGCATGAAATCTGAGAAAAACCATTTCTGGGGGGTAGAAATCAGCCCTAAATCCGGGGCACGTTTTGCACGGGGGGTGGAAACCTGCCCTGAATCTGAGGGAAGATTTTCCGAAGTCGGAATTTTATGCCTTGAATCCGGGGCACGTTTATGCCCGGGGGGTGGAAACCTGCCTCGAATCTGAGGGAAGATTTTCCGATGTCGGAATTTTATGCCTTAAATCTGAGGCACGTGACGTGTACTGAATAAGTTGACACTTTTGAAGTTCAAAAAGTGTATCAGTATGCGACAAAATCGTGGAATGACAGATGAAAAAAGACTTGCATTATTGAATGAGTACCTATCCTCAGACAAGTCT